>Ga0310696_10000135_pt1 | contig 129309 bp, 145 predicted proteins | sample AusTroGonzalo_MG_4_FD_203885 | JGI IMG/M metagenome (GOLD analysis project Ga0310696, IMG submission 203885) | Bovine rumen microbial communities from tropical cattle in Woodstock, Queensland, Australia - Gonzalo_02 (v2) (version 2) | ecosystem: Host-associated > Mammals > Digestive system >...
AAAGATGATTTTATATTAATCGAGGAAAAACTATGAAAAAGACAATTATGTTTATTACAATACTTACCTTACTGGCCGTTTTCTTTGTCTCCTGCGGATCTGATCCTACCGTTCCATCAGGAAACAATAACAACGGTAGTAATAATAATTCCAATACCAATACAAACACTGAGAAGACTATCTGTTATATCTATCAGTATGACCTGACAGCGCCTACGGGTGGAAGCGCAGTTGGCGATGTAAATGCAGCCAAAACCCAATATCGCAATGTTGCCTTAAAAACTTCATTTAAAAATTATAATGGAGAAGACAAAGAGTATTTACTTAGTTTTGGAGAAGGATTCAAACTTTATGAAAGAAATCCAGAATCAAACACTTATTATGCCTTTGCAGGAGTATACAATAACTCAAGTAGAATATTAATTGAAAGGCGTATGTCTGACGGAGATATGTATTTTGAATACGGCTCCAATCCTTCCGAAGCTGAACAGTATCTTCAATACACATATAGATCTTTTCCAGAGTGCCCTGCACACTGGGGAGTCAAGGTGAAAATAGGAGAAACTGAAACCAGAATTTTCTATGCAATAGCCCCCATATATGCATTTAATGATTTCAACAGCAGTTTTCTTGATTTCTCAGATAACCTTCATCCGATAGATGCAAGTCCTAAATTCTATGCTTTCTGCAATAACTATGAGAGTGCCACCTACATAGAGACAGTAAATGGAATTGAATTTTATAATTCAAACATCCAAAAAGGTGATGAAGTCTGTTTCAGGGCAATTGATAAAGACATTATTTACTTTAATCCTGAACTAAACAAAAGCTTTACTTTTGATGAAATGACAAGTCACATATTAAACAGCGGGTTAAGAGAACAAGAATATCAAGATTTGCACTTCAGAAAAGATACAATTTTGGAGAGAAACACCTGGATTTGTGAAGGATTCTTTGATTGGAGTTATGCATTGACACAAGAATAATAATTAGCGGCCGGAATATCCCGACCGCTTTTTTTATTAAGAAAGATTCTTATCAAAAACAATTATTTTAAGCAATACTTTGTACTTGCTGTTGATTGTCATGTATAACTCTGAATATCTATTTGTATTTTGTTTTTTTACTGTATCTTCAAGATCTGGTCTGTCTTCGTTTGGCAAACTATGCCAAATCGTAGAAAGATAAATATCTGCTCTTTTTCTTTCACTATCAATAAAAACATTTGATATATTTTCAAACGTAGTTGTGGCGTAGTAATTACCACTCATGGCTATATTTTCAATTTCAAAGGTTGTCTCTACGACAAGATGAAAAGGCTGATCTACGTCCATATAGAACACTCTGTAATTGCCCGCATTCTTATTGGCCCCGGATGTTTCACTGGGCAAGAATCCGGAACCATAGCCGTCGTAGTATTTTTGCTCTGCCGTGCTTGTCGGATAACTTGTATATAAAGTTATCTTATTGTAGCTTGAGCCGTTTTTTTCTCTGGTATTTCCCTTGGTCCCTACAGCCTCTTCCCCAATGCCCTTGATCGTTACCAGGGCCTCCTGGTAGTTCTTAAAAAGAATCGTGTCATAAAGGCCTGTCTCAAGGTTTACAGCTACGAGAACACAGTCTTCGCCATTGTTGGTGTAGTTGATACTGTTTTCACTGATTCCACCGTTTGTGACAGTGTCCCAGAAGTAGTTATAAACCCTTAATACAGAATCATCGTCTACCTTGTTGATTTCCCTACCCTCTGCTGTGGGTTCAGGACTTCCCAGCATTCTTAAGACAGAACAGCTGTTGTCTGTCAAAGGAGCTGGAACAGGAAGAGTCTTTGTGACAATATCAGTCCCTCCAGCAGGATTGGTCCATTTGTAGGTCTTAAGAGTTGTCAAATCCTTTGCAACATACCAAAGGGTGTTTGATACGGCACTGGTGGTGGGCGTGTATTTTGCCCGTAAAATCCAGCCTGTTTCAGAGCCTTCACGGATTTCTATGATATCGTTTGCCAGTGTTTCCTGATTTCCCGAAAACTGGTAGAGATCTACGCTTTCAAGTGTACCACCGATCATAATACGCCACTTCCAACGGTATGTGTTGTTCGGATCGTTTTTGTATTTTGCATACACATAACAGTGCAGGTTCTTTGTGCCATGGTTCGTACTGTTAAAAACTGTGTTTCTCAAAGGAGTGATTGTAAACTGTCTGAGCATGCCGTCAATGGACAGCTGGAACAGCTGCTGTGCATCCCATGTTCTGAACAGCGTTATCTTTGAGTACCACGAAGCTTCACTGTTGATGGCCGCTCTGTAGTTTTTCTGATCAAGATAGTTGTTTTCGGCCACCGCATCCCAGTCTTCAAAATCCAGACTGAACATAAGCTCCTGGGCTTCAGAGCCCTGGAGAACACTTTCCAAATTGACCTGGTATGTGTAAGACTGATCTTGATTGTCAATGGTATTGGCCGTAAAGCACAACACATCCTCCACCGTATTTTTGTTCGGATCAAGATAATCAAGACCTGCCTGTGTAATGTCCTCAAGCGTTGCCTTTACACTTACGGATATGTTTGTCTGACCGATTTGGAACTTGAGAACACTTTCAGCTCCATCAGACATAAGACATACAAATTCACCTCTGTTTCCGTTCTGCTCCCTGAAGTAGATACGGTTGTTAGACGATGTAAGATACAGATTCTTTATCTGATATTCACTGGAAGATGCATCGCTTACTGAAAAGTCATAAACAGCTCCAGCTACAAGAGTAAGCTCTTTTGTATACTTTGTAATGGTTCCGCTTTTCATTTCGTCCGTGTACTGAAGATTTGAATTTATGTATGCACTCTTGATGCTGTATTCGATCTCAATGCTTGGATTATTACAGGTTACATTTATCATGAAATAGCGGTCATATGCTTCTTTTATGTCACTTTTCGCATAGACAGTGTATGTTCCGATTTGATTGGCATTTAGGGCATTGATAGTACAGGAGTTGTCCTGGACATTATAAAGAGTGAGCTCTTCACAGGTAAAAACAAAAGCGCCGTCTACTATGTTTCCCTTGTCGTCGTAGTGATAACACTCGAACTTGAAATTGGTGTTCAAGTTTCCAAGAGAGTCAAGGTTAAAATCATAGGTGAATATGCCGTCATCAGAGCTGTAGGAAAGGCCGTTGAAGCTCATGACTATTGTGCTTTTGGCAATTCCGAATTCATCAACTGTGCTGCCGCTGCTGCCGGATCCAGACCCGCTTCCGGATCCCTGCCCGTTTTCTCCTCCGCTTCCGTTTGCAGCTGCACTTGCAGGATCTATTTCCGCATTACAGGATACAAAGACAAACAAGAGAGCTGTTAAAAGTATTAAGATTATATATGCATGTTTTTTCATTTTCTTTTTTCCTTTTAAATTGTGGTAGTTGTCACAGGCGAATCGATATAACCGACCTTGTATTGATAAACAGACACATCAAAGCTGATATAATTTGCAAGCTGTCTGAGTAGATATGCAAATCCCGATTTCTCTGCCCCAATATATGAAATTTTGTATTCTGCTGTTCCCGTCTTTATATAAGAAGTTGTTATTTCTCTGGTTCCAAAAGATTCATACAAAGAACCATAAGAGGTTTTTGGAGTTATGCTCATATAGGCTGTCGGCGCACTGCCTAAATTGAGCCAGGAATAAAGAGGAACAGTGGAAAGCGTATAATTTACATATATGGCCAGATAGGAAGATGAGGTGTCTTTTTTTGCACTGTAAGCTGGTTTTGACAGCTGTGACAGCCTTATTACCGCGCTTGTCAGAGTAAAACCAAGGTCTCCTTCTTCCTGCGTAGGCTCTGTTTTTACCCACAGTGTCATTACCCCTGCCTGCGTCAGAGGCTCAAAGTAATAAATGCCGTTGCTATTAGGATAAATCCGCGTCCAGGTCTGTTTGTTGTCAAGGCTGTAATATGTCGGCCTTATGTTGCCAAACTCATCGCGTGAGAGCGTGATTTTTGCCGTTCTCTTGTTCCTGTACCTCTGAACTGCGTCAGAACTGTCTATCTTCGCCTTGCCTGTTATTGTGTTTGCAGCAGGCTCTAAAGTATATACCGGGCTGTTTGTGTGCTCTGTCTCGTAATGGATATAGCTTTTAAATGTTATGCTGTCCCCGTCATAATTGTTTACCACCCATACCGATCCGTCCCATATGCGCTGCTCTTTGTACACACCGTTTCTGTAAAGCGCAATCCAAAGCTCTGCATTTGAAGGAATGTTTCCTGCTATTGAACTTACCTCATATGAGCTTTCTTCTGTTGTACTGACTTCACAGGAAATCAAATTTTCCCTGTCTCTGAAAGAATCAGGATTAAGCGTAATCGTTTGTCTGTGTTCGTCAGTTATTTCATACTCGTGTATATATCCGTATCCCGGCGCATCAACGCTGTAGTAGTATTCATAGTTTCCGGCATATTGCAGATTTTCCTCAATATAGGTTCCGGGACTAAGAGTTCTGTAAGGTTCGTCGGCATCACGGTCTATGTACAGTTCTTCTGGAACATTTGTATCTGTGAATGCAACATTCTTATACAATGTCATTGTATAGGCAGAACCGTTCGTAACCCTTACGGTGTAATAGTTGCTTCTGGGGATCTGGCCTTCTGAGAAAGTATTCCATGAAATGTTTCCACCGTTTTCCGTATGCCAGGAAACATTGATTGCCCCATCATAAATGTAAGGCTGAATCTCAAATTCAGAAACAATAGGCTCGGAAGTAAAGCCGCCGCGCTCAATGAGATAGCTTGTTATCTGATATTTTCCTGCATGAGTGAGATGTATTTTCTTTCCATTCGGAATTACAGAAGTTTCGGGATTGTCTTCATAGTCATATACTTCATACGGATCATCGTCGGATGCAAAAATACCCTTTCTGAGAACCTGGATATAAAGACGGTTTCCGTCCTCTTCAGAAGTAGTGGCTACACTGTCTCCTGTTACCGAATATATTTTCCCGTTTCCGTAGACGCTGTCAAAAGGACCTGCTACTACACACTTGGGAGCAGTATGGGTTTTTGTGTCCGAATTGATTTCTATTTCCTTTGCAAGCTTGTTTCCGGCTTTAACTGTTATGGTAAAATCGCCTTTTTTCTCACCTGCAAAAACCAGAATCTGATTTTCTGTTGTCTTCGATATAATCGGAACATATTCATCATACTCTTCTTCAACTTCAAAACTCAGATTGCCAAGCGTATAGCCGTCTCTTAACGATAAGAGTAACACCGTGTTTCCGTTTGCCAGATACTCAATCTTGTCTCCGACAACCGCCCTGTCATCCTGGCTTTCTATTTTCTTTCCTGTTCCATCTGTTTCTGCAGTAAGACCCAGTTCATAAGTTCCGTCTTCCAGCAAAAGTCCTTTTTCCTTCATCTCCGCATAATTTATAAACGAGTACGAAAGCGCACTTTCAAACGGAAGACGCGAGACATAGGAAAAAACATATGTCTTTTTTGCCTTGCTGTCACTTGCATTAGCCGTTACATAGTAGTCCCCCAGTTCGTTTATTGAGTTCACATTAAAGGAGAAGCTTGTCTCGTTGAAAACCACAGTGGCATTATCAGGCAGGTTGTGAGTCCACTCTACCGTTGCCAGACTGTCGTTTCCTGCAAGATCGCGGTATGTTACGGAAATGCTTTGGGACATCTCAACATCTTCAATGTAAAAGATTTCCTTTTTGTTTGAAGTGGTGAAAGCAAGATATGCACTCTTGTCGTCGTTCCACTCTTCATCCTTGATCTTACGCCTGCGGTTGTATGTTTCTGGATCTTCCTCTTCTTCAGTCTGCTCGGTGGCCCTGCTTTCGGAAACAGCATCCTCCATGTCACAGGAACAGATCAGACATACAAGGGAGAGAAGTATTAAAAGATAATATAAAATCTTTTTCATTTTTCTCCTCCTATCAGAAAATTCCGAAGTTTACCGTACAGGTTCTGGAAGAGCTGTCGATATAGCCATTCTTCCACTGGTAGATGTAATAGACCCTGTTTGTCGACCACACAGGCCATGTGTTTACTATTTCCTGATATGAAGTAAGGGTTTTTGTAACACTACCCGAAATCTGGGCTGTAGCTCCGCTTACATTCGGCCCTGCATAAACCCAAAGACGACCATTAAGGAAGCCTCCCCTGTTGTAAGAGAAACTTGCAGTCGGAAGTTTTGAGAGAGTTATGGTTGCCGCTGCCACACAATAGCCCTGGGCATTTTCGTTCGGATGAGGCTTTGTGATGATGTACAATGTCTTACTGCCGCCGTTTTCTCCAACATCGGCTTTTGTCAGATAAAGCGCGTACTCTTTCTTGACTCCTCCTGAGAACGATTTCCACTTGCTCTGATCGGCAGGATCGCTCCATGTGTAATACATTGTTCTGTAATCACCATTAAGATTTTTGGTGTTCTGTACTATGATGGTCCTTGTGTTTCTCTGAGTCTGTTCTACATCTTTATCTGAATACAATATTGTCGGTGTTGCATTAAGATAAGGCACATCAGGTGTGTAGATCTGAACGCTGCTTGGAATTTTGTTGTTTGCAAAATAGATATATGTTTTGAATTTGTACTTTGCATCTGTGTTTTCTATGACAATGCTTGCACCCGGATAATCAAAGGCATAGACATGTTCTATCTCAGGATCTCCCCAACTAAGGCTGTTGTCCTTGTATACTGCCATGTAGATTGTAGCCGAATCGGATGACGGGAAGCTGGATGCACTTGTTATGATGTAATTTGAACCCTGCTTCTGGACTGTAATGTGTGAAATATCAATGTCAGAAGAACCCTGGATGTTGCAGGTCTGGGTATAGCTGCTTGAAGCGTCGATTTCGTCTTCATAGATTGTGCCGTATCCTGAACCATAATCAGAAATCCAGGTAGTAATAGTGTATGTTGCAGCATTGTAAAGCTGTGGGGCTATCGTCTGACTCGGAATAAGCATTCCTTCGGGTTTCTCGCCCCCTATTTTGTCTGAAGGCTCAATCCTGTAGTGTACAATGCCGCTGTCGTTGGGATTGCTTAAAGTTACCGTGTAATTGTTGGTGGGGGTTATCTGGCTCTTGTTTTCAAGTCTGTCCCAGAAGGCAGAATCGTTATCCGGTATGTTGGAGTTAAGAGAGCTGATAATAAGAGTGCTTTGGATGTTGACCTTACAGGGCTCTACGATTACATACTTTGTAACTTCATGCGAGTTGTTAAGAGCATCCTCTATATTGGCCGTGATGCGGTACTCACCTGCATGCTTTAAGTGCAGTATTATACCGCTTTCAATATCGGATGTTTCCTCGTTTTCCCTCCACTCGTTGTAAATCTCAAAATCATCATCACTGTTGTATTTTCTTCTTAGAACGGTAAAGACAAGGTCATTGCCTCCGTCAAGAGGATAGGATTCGTTTGATACGGCATCGCCGGTTATTGATACAAGCTTTCCGTCTGTGCCGAACATAGTTGCACCCAGCTCTGTGATAATCGGGCTTGCAAGCGTTGTGTTCGGATTGACCTGAGCCTGGATTGTAATGATTCTAGTATCTTTCTTTCCGGCTGTAATCTGTACGCGCACCTTCTGGTTTTCTTTTTCCATGCAGACTACAAAGCCGTTGTCAGTTGTCTTGATTAAAAGAGCCTCTCCTTCAATAACCTCTGCATCAAGTTTTCCAAAGTAAGAGCCGTCCTTTACGTTTACAAAAACAGCGTTTCCGCCGGTTGGATTGAACTCAACACTCTCTCCCATGACCATGCGCTTGTCTGAAGACGTGATCTTGTTATTATCAAGATCAAACTCACGGACAGACAAGAGATCGAATGTGTCAGAGTTTTTTACTTCCTGAAGCTTCAGGCTGCTTCCGGAAACATAGCTGTATGATAGGGAATTTGATAAAGAGTCCTGTGAAACTAAAGAAAAGATATAAGTAGAAGCGGTCCTGGGATTCTCCTTCGGCCTAACTGTTATCTGATAGTCATCCAATACCTCAACAGAGTTAACATCAATTGACATCTGGTTTGCGGCAATTGAGTAGTTTGTACTCTCCGGAAGATTGTGTGTCCAAATCGGCGTAGCCTCAATAGGAGACCCAGAAGCATCTGCAAATGATACGCTTAATGTGATTACGCCGTTGTCATTGTTTATATAAAAGATATCGTCCTTGCTGGAGGACGAGAGTATAGTCTTACTGATATTAGGGTTTTCTACTGCACTTCCAGAGCCGCCGCTTCCGTCACCGGATCCGCTGCCACTGCTTCCCGATCCTGAGCCCGAACCACTACCAGAACCTGAACCGCTACGCCCTGATGTGTGCTCTGCCGTTGGATCTACAAGCTCTCCGTTACAGGATAATAGGACAAATACAGTAAATATTACTGTTAAAATCAATATTATCTTCTTAAAGCTCATTTTCACCTCCGGTTATCTGTACAAAGCAACTTATTCTCTTTGGCTCTTCAAGCGTTCCTGCATAAACCGGGTAAATACCCTCGCTGTAAAATAAAAGCTCAATTACCCCTTTTGCCGGAAAGCCAACTACCTGCACATCATCTTGCTGCGGTACAAGCCATCTAATTGCCTGTGTGCTCCCTATCGCCTGCAGCCGGACAAGTGCCTTTCCGTCTGCAAGACTTGCCTTTATGTTTTTCTCCTCGATGCTAAAATAGCCGTTTTCGCCTCTAAAAGAAACGTAAAAGGTTATCAGCAATACAAGTATAACCCCAATTAGAACATAAAATATATAATTAATGCAAAGGTTACAAGCTTTTTTATTTTTTTCCAAATTTTTAAAATCCTTTTTGAATTCACTAATTTGAACCAGGTTCTCTGCCTGTCTTGTAATTGGCAAAACAGCCTTCTGTCATTACACGGGAGGCTTCAAAGTCAGGGATCTTGTACATGTTGCACACTTTAATAGCCTTAATGTCCCCTTCGCGGATATAGCGGGTAACTATGTTTCTGTCTATGCCGTATTTCTTGGAAAAAGAAAGCGCTCCGAACAGGTTGTGTACATGACAAAGCGTATCAAGATTGAAAGAGTCTTTGGGCACACTGCTTTCTCTTATAAACTTGTCCAGTTCCTGCTCTGTTACCAAAATCTTGCGGGATGTGCTTTTGGGGGAAGGAGAAAGAAGATTGTTTCTTACAAGACGTCTTACCGTCTCAGTATTTACGTCAAGTATTTCTGATATCTGACTTACAGAATAATGCATGTATTCCCCCCTTTATCGTTTGAAAGAAACCGTCTGGTTTACCAAAAGCTGTGTCAAAGTACCGCTTTGAATCTTGATGGTAGGCTGGCGCGTTATTGCTCTGTCTATGTAACGCTGGCCCACAGACTGTGTTGCTTCCAAAGAATCTGAAACAAGAAGCTCCAACAGTTCTGCTCCATAAGAGTTGGAAACACTCTTTTCGATGCTCTGACCTGCAATGGTGGCCAAAGTTTCTGCTCCGTAATCCATAATGGATCCAAGTACCGTTGCACCGAGTATGGACCAAAAATGATTGTTCACCGAACCCTTTACCCCGCTGTATCCGTCTCCTGTTACTCCTGCAAAGCCCGGAAGCGTGTATGTATAGCCGTCCGGTGTTATCAGATAGTTCCAGGCAATCTGAAGCGATGTCTGGCCGTACTGAACACTATTGTTGTAAGTTGCCATAACGCGGCTGCCTTTGGGTATTACTATGTTCGAGCCCGTGAGAGTGTCATAAACATTCTGGCGCACTATCCCCACAACGTTGCCGGGTAAATCTGAGTTAATTGATGTGACAAGTGTTATGGGCACAACCGTACCTGCAGCAAGATCCCACTTGTCAAGCCTGCCTGCTGCAACTACAGTTCCGTCCTGGCTTTTTTCCATCCATTCACCCTGGGCTTCGGCTGCAGTCGGACTTTGGGAAGTGCCTGACAAGGTTGAAAGAGCATTCACCAAAGCTGCCATAGAGCCTTCTGAGCTGTTACTTGTCGAATTGTTTGCAAGACCCGTTATCGTATTAAGCCACTCTCCACTGTTTGTTGTAGTAGAGACGTTACCATTTGAATCGGTAGTTGTGTTTACTGCACTTGTGCCGACTCTTGAGACTTCTACACTCACAGGAAAGCCCTGGGAGCCTAGCGTGTATAACACTTCTCCGTTTCTTGAAGTGCCAGTAGAAGTACCAGAACCCGTACGAGTAAACGGGCTTGACTGGCTTTCGGGAACCCAACCGTTATTTCTTGCTTCTTCAAGCATCTGTGGAAGAGCTGCAATTCCCTGGGGATTGTTGACAAGTTCGTTTAAGAACTCTTCTACTGTCATCCCAAGGCTTTCTGCGGCGCTTTCTATGTCCTTCATGCTCATGCCCGATGCTGTTATCTGATCTGACAAGGCATTGAGAAAGCCGTCGGTTGTTATATTCTTATCTTCAAGAGCCTTTTCCAAAGATTTTCCAGCTTCTGTTGAAAAATTAATTTTCACTCCGCCTACTGTCTTTGTGTTGGCGCCATTATCAGATAGGCCGTTGATGCTATATGTATAACTTTCGGCCAGGTCTCCCAAAGCCGCTCTTACCTGGTCGTTTGTCTGGGCATAGTTTTGAGCCGTAGCTACAGCTTTCTGAACCTGGTCATCTGTAAGAAAACCGTTTCTGTTTCCGTTTGAATCTACATAGTAAGCCTGACCATCAGATGTGACTTTGATTCTGTTTCCCTGGCTGTCTTTGAAAATGACATAATCTGTTCCGGTCTCAATGGACTTTTCGTTGATTACGTCATAACGGGAAATCTGATAAGGGACAAGAGTAGTATCTACAACTGCGGCTTTTTTCTCCGCCTTTTTATTTACAAAAAACAAAGTAAGAGCTACGGCTACAGCGGCAACAACAATAGCTCCTATCGCTATATAGAACCACTTGTTTAAAATCTTGCTGCGGCTTTCCTTGAGCTTTGTCTGAGCTGAAGACGCTTTTTCAAAACTTGTTTTACCCATTTTAAGCCTCTTATTTGTTCCTGAGAATCTTAACCTGCTGATTCTGCCCGTTTTTGAGCAGTATGTACTGATTGCCTGTGAGAACTGCATCAATCATCAGGATGTTGCCAAAGTAATGGTAGTTAACAAGGTTTTCCTGACTGCCGGATACAATATACGGTGTGGGCAGTTCGTTGCTTGATGCGACAGACACCGGAAGTTGAATACAGGTTTTTACCTTGTCAGAGAAAACCGTCTGAGGTCTCCATGCAGGGCTTCCACGATAGTTGCTGATCTTATAATCATAATCGGCTTCGGTCATATTCATTGAATAACCAGAGCTTGAAGAGCTGTTGATAAAATCACTTACACTCTGACCGGGCATCGCAGTTCCGTTTGCCGTAGTGGTATAACCGCTTTCGCCCGGGTATGTAAAACGAACAGCTGTCATGTATGAGCTTGAAAACGATGCTATGCGAAAATAGTAGGTTCTCTGGTTGGTAAGGATAATCATTGATGTATCAAGACCAACAATAAGGGGGCTTATGAAAAGATGCTGGATTTCCTGGCCGTTTTCAGTACTGACCCCCATTGTAAAGTTCCAGTTCGTTCCACCGTCATTGACAATGGGATCTCCGGATATGACTTCACCGGGTTTCAGACGGAAATCTGTTATTGCATTGGGAGATGTTACTATCTCATAGATTTTTCCTTCCACATAGCTGTAGTTGGCAATGCTGTTGGAATAGGATGCCAGAGAATTTATATAAGTGTAGCTGTTGGCGGTAGCAAGCTTTGCAAGATCTCCGCTTGTCATGCCAGTTGCTGTTGTCCCCGCTGTTGACCCTGAAGGAGAAAGCATACCGTATGTGCTGTCATCCAAAACAACGTTTACAGTGTCTCCGTTTTCAAGCTGGGTTTTAATTGTATCTTTCACTTCTTCCTGAATGAGAACAGAAGAACCCACCCTTGAAGTCTGTGCACCTTCCATGGCAATAAGCTGATCAATGCTTAGAGCTGCACTGACAATTTCTTTTTCGGGCTTTATATCGACAGTGTTTCCTGCAGGCTCAAAATAGCCTGCAAAAATACTTGCATCCGAAGCATATACATCAAGTACCTGCACCTCCGGTTTTTCCGGCTCCGGCAGCACTTCATATGTTGTGCTACAAGAGACAAAAAGAAGTAAAAACAAAATCAGGATTGCATATATATTTTTTTTCATATGAGGCTCCTTACATAATCAATATCAAACTGCGTCACATACATGCCGATCGGATTCTTCTCAAGATCCTGCTCTGTCTTGGGTGTGTAGAAGGCAACATCAAAGATTCCTTCATACTGTACATCCGACAAAACAGCCTTATCCGTTTTTCTGTATGTTGTTTCGCGCCAGGTGAGCTTCCATTTGGTTGCACTGTACTGTACTACTCCGATTTCCTCGGTCGGAATGTTTACAATCACATTCTCACTTCTATCTATGGGATTGTACTGGGTGTAAAAATCCAAAATCCCCTGAATTGCAGAACCGGTTGTCTTTGAGCAGACATCATCTACATTGTCAATGTTCACAAAATTGTCAGAACTTACAGTTCTCATGTTTATGACATAATGCATGATGAAATACTTCTGGGTTATCGTAGACGGCGTGTAGTCTTCCAGAAGCTTTACTGCATTCTCATAATAGGTGGCCTTGCCATCGGATGTAAGCTCAATTACATACGGCACTCTCTTTACCTGAGAGCCCAGATAGCCCGACAAAAGAAGAAGAGCAAGGGAAAAGATAAGAAGTATGATTACCATGCCACTTAAAATTGCATTTTTCTTGTTAAGACGCTTTACCATGTCCTGATAGTTTTCTGTTGTCTTAGCTACACTCTTTATTTTCATCACTTTTTCAAACCTCCACTGAGAAGTTTTTTTCCGATGTCCAGATATCAGTTACTACTCTTTTCTTGGTCCCGGGAATACGCTTGATATAAACAATCACGTCCAGAATGTGCTTTATCATCTCATCAAGCTCGGAAGCGCTCATCATCGAAACCTCCTGACAAAGCTGCCTCATTCTGTAGATCGTGTCTTCACAGCTGTTTGCATGTATTGTGCTCATGCCTCCCGGGTGACCTGTGTTCCACATCTTTATTGTCTGAAGACACTGCTCGCCATAACGCATTTCTCCGATTATCAGGCGCTCGGGAGCACCTCTTAAAAATGAAGAGATACTTGCCTGGTACGTCATGAAATCGTTTACTGTTTGAGACACACAGTTGGGCTGGGATACATTGAGCTCTTCAGAGTCTTCTACTGTCCAGATCCTTTCGTTATATGGGAACTGACTTAAATAAGCATTGAGTATAGTTGTCTTTCCGCTTCCGGTGGCTCCGGCAAAAATAATGTTTCTTTTTTCGCGGATAGCGCGGATTAACATGTCACTTTGCTCTTTAGTTATGGTTCCCATTTTAATCAGATCGCTTGGAACAAAGTTAATCGTATTAAGACGACGGAATACGCAGGTGATTCTCCTTACTGTCGGCGGACAGAGAAAAAGTGCTCTGATACTTGTTGTCGGAAGTGTTCCGTCAAGCTGCTGACCTTCCTTTTCGTTGAAAGGCTTGTGCAGATATGCTGCGAGAATGAAGGCCGCACTGAACAACCCTGAGTCTGAATAAGAGATATCAATTTGTTTTTTTTCGTCGGTGTCCAGAAACACAGTGCCATTGGGATTGATCATCAGGTCCGACCAATCCTTTCTGTTTTCTAGTATGTCCACAATATCAGGCCCCAGTTCGGTCTTTATGTTTTCCCACGCACCAGATGCCGTTAATTCACTTGCCAAGTTTTTCTCCTTAATAGTATAAATATCAAATTAATGATAACAGAAAGTAGAAACCATTTCTATTTTTTATTACTTTTTTCTTCCTCTTTTTCGTTGAGCGATAAAAACTCTTTGCTCAAGAACGGGTCCTGACCCTTGTTTGTCCTAATCTGGTTGACAATGTTATCAAAAGAAACCCTCAAAACCTTCTCAGAGCTTCCCAGGGCCTTGTCCATAAGATCGCGCTCTTCTTTGTCGAGCTTGATCTTGTGTCCGTTCTGCTCCATAAGCTGATAAAGCGTTGCAAGGACATAGGCAAACTGCTGCTTTCCCGTTTCCTGAATCATGGCCGTTTCGTAATGCAGACGGTTCATGTCATCAATGATTGTCTGGAGGTAATAGATTATTCTTTCAAGCTGACCTTTCTGCATTGCCGCTTCACGAATATAAGCATGTACAGAAACGCCTTTTTCCTTAGATGCTTTTTCTAAGTATTCAAGCTCAAGAGCAGTAAAACGAACACCTTTAATTATGCTTGGTTTTCTCATGATTCGAGACTCCTACCTACTATGTGCAGATAGCTGGGATTGCCCAGGCTCTGCTCATCAAGTTCGTTGATCTCAGATACAGGAACAAAATCATCTGATGAAGAATCGTTATCATCAGGAGACACATCTTCAGTAAGAATCTCGTCTTCCTCAATCTCCTCCTGAACTTCTTCCTCTTCATAGTTGTCAACATATTCACTGACACCTGAAAGACCCTTCAAGGCTGTCCATCCTTCACGGTCAAAGCCTGTAAAGTTGCCTTCTTCATCCAGAGCCTCGGGATGAGGATAGTTATCTTCAAGAGCAGGCGTTACATATGATCCGTCTTCATTTTTCTCAATGAATTTGTTGAACCTGTCATCAAGATAGTAGCGGATCTTCTTGGCTTTATACGGATACTGGCCGCTTATGATAATCAGAAGCTCATCGTCAGGCATGTTTCTGATTTCACCGCTTGTCATAAGCGATCTTCCGACTTCTGAGATGTTCTCGCTTTCGCTGTGATGCGTTACATCATACATGCGTCCTGAAGACTGTATCTGATAGTGCTTTTTGGTAGCCTTGTCCAGAATTCTTTCAATCTTTGCAGATGTCTCTTCTTCAACTACACGAAGCACTGTCTGGTAATAACAGTTATCAGTTATTATAGCTTCTCTTTCATAAAGCTTTTTCAGCTGGTCATAGCTCTGGATAATCATGGTACACAGAACACCGTAACCTGCCGAAATGGAAAGAGCACGTTCAATGCTTTCCATTCTTCCCAGCTGGAAAAACTCGTCCATCAAAAGCATAAGACGGAATCTTCTCTTTTCTTTTTTGGAAGAACCCTTGATTTCCGCTGTCAGAGTGTTTACCGCCTGTTCAAAGAACAGCCTGAAAAGCGGCATAAGACGTTTGAGGTCCCTAAGTTCACTGCAAAGATACAAACTTACCGGATGACGCTTTTTGTCATCTCCTATGATGCCTTCAATGAAATCCTCAAAAAAGAAATCGCTGCGGCTGGTTACTTCCTGTACGTTCGGGTCTGCAATAACTGTGATTTTACTCATCAACGTTGAGATGACCGACGAAAGCTGTCTGTCTTCGATCTCAAGGTAGTACTGCAAGTCCTTTGCTATGGTCTTGAGTGCCGTAACATCACTTTCAAAGATTGCATTTTCATATTTTCTTTCAAGTTCCATTCTTTTTTCCCTGGAAAGAGAAAAACGGCTTCTGAAATCTTCAAATTCCTCATCGGGAAGAACTTCTCTTTTTAAGACTTCCGTAATGTCCAAAAAGTATTTTTCAAGATGCTTTTTGATACCGCTTAGGGTGTCTTCCTTAACTTTCTTTTTGGGGTCTTTATCAGAGTTTTCATTCCCCTGATTCATGTCTTCACTCTGGGCTTCGCGGCGCTCTTCGGATGCATCAAAATCTTCCTGATCGTCTTCCAGATCTACATCGGGAGAAAAGAAACTGTAAACACTCTGAAGGTTCTTTTTTTCGGGCGGCATACAGTACAAAACAAAGCCTGTAATTGCCTGAAACAGACGCCTTGCCTCCTCTTCCCAGTACGGGTCCTTACTTCCTTCTGTAACAGGAATTAGTATGTGTGCAAGGTTCATCAAATCGGCTATTGCATTGCTGCCGCGCCTTATTCCGTACAACGGGTTATAGTGAATACTTTCCTTTGGATTTGTGGGGTCAAATTTGAAGGTGTAAGAGAAGCGCGAACGGTAGTTTGCACTGATTTTCCATGCCTCTGATTTGGGGTCCATTACTATGATGCTATCGGTCCATCTGAAGTTGGTAGGAAGCACTGTGTTAATACCCTTTCCGGAACGTGTAGATCCTACAATAAGTACATGGGCATCTGTGTTCTCAGCAATAATCTGGCCTTTCTTTTTTATAGTCTGATAAGTGTCCGAAGGATTGTATCTGTCACGGGCTTTCAGATAGTCCTCACGCCCCTCATCCCCGGGAGCAAAGTTGCGTCTTAGAGGTCTTTTCATGTGGTGTGTTTTGTATTCTGCGTCATAGGTTTGACCTAAAACGACACCCGTTTCTCTTAAAAGCCCTGCTTTCTTAAGCTCCTTTTCAGTCGCCCAACGAGAAGAACCGTGGAGCGTGGAGGTTCTGTTTACAATGGCTCTGACAATATGGCCAAAGATTATTGTAAAGACAATGAAGACCGCGCCGGATACAAAGAACGGAATCAAATACAAAATCAGAAGTTTTCTGTACAGGTAACGCATCTGACCAAAGTAAACTAAGAAAACTTCCTTGAATGAGAATACGTACAGCTTTATCGGAAGACCAAAAACTTTGACCGTGATTCTAGTTATCAACGAGTATCCCGTATCATTCAGAGATACAACAATGGCAGCACTTATTGCAAAGGCGAGTGTGCACAATGCAATTACCAAAATAGTTGTTATGAAAGTGCGAAAGCCTCTGTTGTTTTTCTCGTCTCTATCTGACTTTGCCATCAAAGCCCTCCTCTTCCGCTTTCATAACCGGTTCTAATCTTCAAGCCTCTATCGCTCTTTTCAAGTTCAACATTCATATTCGGAATAATTGAATACCTTGTTGTATCAACCTTATCTTCGTAAAAATGCAGATTGCCCCTGCGGTCTTCAATCAGAAGAACAACGCGTGCATCCTGGGCCTCCGGGCGTCTGAAATCCAAAAGCTTTCCGGTAAAGCCCTTCTCGCCTTTTGTATCTTCATGAACTATGTATTTCTCACGCTTGTCCGCATCCAGATAATCAAGACCGAAAAGCGTCATGTATTCATCTTTTTTAAGCTCACAGTCAAAACCCCTTTTTAAAAGCCATGCCTTTTTATCTTTGTCATAAACACAATAACCGCGGCTTTTGAGGTATCTGATTCTGCGTTTTGCATTGTCATGGTCTTCCTTGTACCAGGAATCAATAGTCTGGACAGAAAAACTTAAATTTCCATCGGAATCAGCCTTACAGGACTGATAGATTTTCTTATCAATATCAGTGTATCCGATGGTCCTGCTCTTTATATTTCTGGCTTCGTTTTCTTCAACCCATGTCCTGCGCCCCATAATGTCAGTTAGACACTCGGAAAGGTCTTCTGACATCTTCTTGACAGAGTAATATTTGGGGATATAAAGCTCTTTGCCTGTATCTTTGTCTGTCTTTGCAACAATTAAATGTGCATGTGGATGTGGCGTGTTGTAGTGATTGGCTGCAAACCAGAAAGAAGGGCTCCCGCCTTCTATATGATTTAAGATTTTGTCCACAAACTTGCCTGTAAGAGATGTCAGATCACATGAAGAATCTTCCGGGCTTAAAATGAAACTGAAAAACGAATCGCTTCCAGCCACTCTTATTGCCTGGGCATTTGAAAGGTTCTGTAACGGGCCGTTCATCATTGTGTAGATCGGAACCTCTGTAGAAGAATCCAGATACTTTGGCACTGGCTCTACTGCAGCTTCATCGCGCGCGATGTAGGCAACTTTTCGTGCATTGATCTGACGCATAAAAGCATCAAGCTCGCTGTGGGTCATGCCGCTTGTGTTTTTAAGAACAATTGCATTGGTGGCCTTATTGGAAAAATTTTCCGGCAATTTCTGGTTTTCATAGACCGTGCGCGTTGTGTAGGAAAACTTCACCAGAGCTTTCCTCTGGTAGGTTTTTTTCTCATATTTGGCAAAGTCTACCCATTTTTTTGTCTCATAAGGCTTGTATTCCTGCTTTTCTTTTTTAGGACGCGGATAAACTGTGCTGTTATAAAGCACTGCATCCTTGTTTGCCTTTACAGGACGACGGCGCGAGATCTTCATATCAAGAGGCTGGTCTTCTACATCGTAGTCAATCTGTCGCCCTGCGAATTTCATGCCGGGAACACCGAAATGCGGGTAATCTTTTCCTGCCATCAGAAACCATCCCTTGCAAGGCGCTCAAGCTGATATTTGTCTACGCAGAAATCAACAAAGGCTGTGCCCTCACTCTGCTTTATCATGTAGTGATGTGTTGATTTGTATGCAGGATTTCCAAGCTCTGCTATTTCACTTGCTGTAAGTCCCATCTTCTCATAGGCTTCATGGATCTTTGTTCTCTGTTCTCCCTGAAGATGTTCATTAGGAAGATAGATAACGGTCGGACAGGAAGTGAGAAACTCCTCAGGATCATCAATGTCATTGATATTCTGAAGGGCAAAGCCTACATAGACATTGCGCTTACGAAGAGTCTTAAGCCACTCCTTGATCTTCTGTCTGAAACGCTTGTTGTTCAAAAACACCCATGCCTCATCCATAATCAGAAGCGTAGGCCTTGGGTCCTTTTCAAAAAGCTCATCTATTCTATCGAACATGAACTGAAGTGCAGGAAGAACCGCAACGTTTCCAGTGATGTTATCAAGCTCCATCAACTGACCCATTTCAATCATGGTCTTTGAAGAAAAACTTTTGTATGTAAAGCCGTCTGTGTCTCCGCAGAACAGTGTTGCAAGACGCGGGTTGTCTATAAGCTTCTTAATAGCAGGAGCAGCTTCACTTAAAGGATTAAGACCGATTAAGTGCTTGTAAAAAAGCTCTACTGTCGGATAGCCTGCTCCCCAGCGGTTGATAACGCTGTTAAAGTCAGCTGTCATTTCAGGTGTGACTTCGGTTCCTGCTGCACTTACAACGGTTTCAAGCCACCCAATAGCACGTTCGGGCTGCGTTCTCATCTGAGAAAGTGGAGCAAACTGCATCGGTGTTTCTTCACTTGCAGGAACATAGATAGAACCGTGGTCGCGGGCACAAATGTTCTTGAAGCTGTAGTCTTTATCAAACAGTATTACCCTGGTATTGGGGTAACGTGAGAACTGAGAGGCAAGAAGGGCCAAAAATACCGATTTTCCGGCTCCGGTGGAGCCTATCATAAAGAAGTGACCCAGCTGCGAATCGGGACTGTTCAAATTGAAATTGAAAAGCTCTCCTGTAAAGAGTTTTCCAACCATAAGGGGGAAGCCGACTCCTGTAAGCTTTTTGAGCATGGTGTTGAAGTCAAAGCCCCTGTAAAGGTCGGTAAACGGCACGATATGGGCGAAGTTCATGGCTTTAAACGGTATTTTCCTCCGCCCGGAATCACTGTCTCCCGGAAGTGAGGATTTCCAGGCATCATAGTTCTGGAACACCCCCTCTTCAATGGCAGAAAAACCTTTTTTCATAAGGGCGGTATTCACCTTTTTAACTTTATCGATCAATGCTTCAAGATTTTTGTCATACAAGGTTATCGTGCTTGTCATAAGACCCAACACTTCCCCGTCTGCAAGCTCTTCCAGAAGGTCTTCCATGCGCTCGGCATCAACAACAGCCTGCGTTTCCTTGGTCTGGGACGGAAGGCCGGTTGTGGTTTCATAGTAGATGCTTCGAAAGCTTTTTTCCTTTGATTTGAAAGCTTTTCTTTTTTCTTTTGCAAGCTTTTGGGATGCAAAATTATCAAGAGGAATCCAACGTGTTACAAACTTGAACTCAAACGGAAGGCGCTGGAGCATCAAGAGAATATCGGGCTCGGTTGCATCGGGAAAGATGTTCAGTGTCATTGTCTGAACGTATGTGTCTCCGATTTTCAAGGGCTTACCCTTTTCAATTGCGCGGGTGGACAGTATTACAGACAAATCGCCCTGTATTGTATCGGGATCAGGACAATAATATGAATAGAACTCCCCTGTTCCAGTTACATACTTGAGAAAATTGAATATATCGTTAAGCGGATCCTGGGCTCTTACCTCAAGAGGAATGAGCTTTGTTCCGATACTTGCCATAAGAACTTCAAAACTGCCGAAAAATTCCTGACAGTTCTTCAGGGACGATTCTGTGATGTTTCCGCTTGAAAGGTCATATATTACAGAGCATGAAGCACAACAGTAGCAGACATTGCGCATGCTGCCTTCTCCGAACAGTATTTCCTGTCTTCTTCTTTCAACTTCCAGATCGGCATCCTGCATGTTCTCGATGCCGGTGTTTGAGTTGTCCAGCTGTATGTTTGCAGGAATGCGGGCCACAACAAACCAGAATGTAGTCTTGTATTCACTCTGGTCTACTGTCTTACGACGAAAATGAATATCTATTGCATTGGAAATTGATTCAGCTTTTCCGGGATTGAGAACAACATCGGGATACACGGCTCTCCAGACTTTGAGAATACGGCCGTCTTTTGTAAAAACCGTACCGTTTTCAAAAAGTTCTCTGTAAACAAGAGCGTCACTGACTGTCCTTTCCTGCGGCTTATCAATGCCCAGTATTTTTTTTATGATGTTTGCCATTTTGTATCTTCTTATGGATCGAGATAGTCCTTTTCAAATAAAGAACGGACAAAATCCTTTACGTAGTACTGGTCGCGCCGATATTTGATTGTAAAAAACACATGCAGCAGAATACCGAAGACCAAAAATATCCATAGCGTTGGCGCTATAACAAAAATAATTATGGGGATAAGATAACAGGCGAGAACCAGTAGAACAGGCGCGCCTAAGGCAAAGCTTTCCTTAACCAGTGCTTTACAGATTTTTTCTTTTTTCAATTTAATATCCCCTTGAGAAAAACATAGCTAAATCCGACTGCTGCAGAGTACAACACAAGCCGGATTACGAATTTCATTGCTGCTTTTTTATACCCGTTGGGATCTTCATCGATGTTCTTGGCTGCATTTACAAAGTCAATTGCCGTGAATATGAGAACACTTGCTCCGCCGATTATCCAGATGACAACTCTGATAATGAAAGAAAAAACCCGTGCAAATGGATTGACTGTAAATTCACGCGTCATGTTCGCACTCGATGAAGACAGGCCAAAGGGATTGATATACACTTCATCGCTTTCCATGTAATTAATCATTGAGGCATTTGAGTCTGCATAAAGTGGGACCATGAGAACAAGAGCGAGGAAAATCCCAATGAGTACTTTCTTCATTTATACTTTACAGCTCCGGAATTTCAAAAGGTCTTACAACTTCTTCAAGAACATTTGAACCGTTCATGCCAACAACCTGATAGAAGACACCGGATGATGTTGTTCCTTCAGATGTTCCGTTCTGACCGCTTAAGATAAATGTTCTGATACCGAAGAATGCTCCGATAATTACAACGGCAATAAGAAATCTTACGATGGCCTTTCTTACACCCTGCGGGTCTGCTTCCTGGTTGGTGACCGCATGCATGATGTCAATTGCGCCTTTGACCAGAACAAAGATACCACCGAATACACCGATAATCAGTGTCAGAAGTCTTGCAACGGGGGCAAGATTCACACCGCCGATCTCAATTGTACCTTCAGTAGATCCGTCTGCATTTGATGCAAACACAAGTGCCGGCACGCATGCCACGATAAGAAAAACAATAAAAAGCTTTTTCATTTTATTTCTCCTTTATTAAACAGATTTGAGATGCTTTTTATAAAATCCGGCACCTTGTCAAAGACAAATACCGGAACTGCTCTGAACCGAATATAGGAAGAAGTCAGATAGCCAAAATAGCGACTGTCATAGGCTGCATCGTCTTCTCCTCTTACATAGATCTTCTCTCCGTCCAGCCTGACGATTCTCTTAATGATTGAAGAAGAACCTACATTTACTCCAAACTGCCCGTCGGCAAGAGGATTTGAAAAGGCAACTATCTGACCGACTTTCAAATTCCATGCAGGAAGACGCATATATATTCCAATGGGCATTGAAGAACTTGAATTAAAGCCAAAGAGCATTAATACAAGCAAAACTGAGAACATTACAATGAGAATAATCTTTACGGCCTTACTCACCTTCTCTTACCTCTTCTACAATTGACAGATACCTCATAGAAGGCTCTTTGTACTCAATGCCTATGCTCTGTAAAAGACTTAAGGTTTTTTTCTGTGTCTTGAAGTCTGTTTCCTGGATGTAGATTTCACTGTGCTTTAAGGTCAGTGTTGTCAGATCCTTCTCAAAAGCCTTAAGACCCTCTTTTACCCTCTTGTCGGTAAAAGGTTTTACCAGGTAGCCGCTTTTGTAGGCTATGTGAACAACAGAACCCCAGTCAGGGTACTCGGGAATATGCTTGAGAATTTCAAGAGCCTTGTCTTTCATCTTCTTTTTGCTCCTCTGTACTGGGTAGGAATGTTTCTAACATGCTGATTCAACTGTTCACGCCTGCAGCGGTCTATGAAGTTATGAAGATCTTCTGAACTTGATGCAAAAATCTCATCGAACGTCTTGATGCTCACGTTCTCCCTTATTGCCAAAAGCCTGTCACGCTCTGTTATCGTGCTTGCATTCTTGAAATAAGGCACAATTACGATGCTGTCACAAAGGTTCATAGAGTTTTTAAAGAGCTCTTCATACTTTTGGTTCCAAAGCTCTGTGAATACAAAATCTTTTCTTGCAAGAATCGATGGATTTCCTACACAGCTGAAAATACTGTCGGAAAACCCATAACCTTTGTGCTCTGCCAATACCTGTAGATAATCACAGACTTTTTTTGCGAGCTTTAATGAAAACTGAGCGCTTGTGAACGGCGGTTTGGCAACAATGCCGTTCTCCGGGTCCCTGATGTTCAGATAAAAGAAGACGTTCACTTTTTGTCATCCCCCCACGGGTTTGCCGTTTCTTTCTTGAAGTCGTGCTTAGGTATCTCACGACCGAACGAATGCAAGTCCTTGATCTTGGACGAACCGATAGCCGTTTCCTTAAAATCATGATTGGTAAAAAGTCTCTTAAAATATTCCAAAAGGGAAATAGACCCCAGCATCTTTATAGAACATCCGGGAACCTGGAAATAGAAGTATGATTCATCAGAGTCTTTTTCAGTGTCCTTCTTGCTTCTGGGAGCAAGGCGGGCAACCTTTCTATCCTGATAGCTCTTGAAAGCCACTTCTTTCTCTTTTGCTTTTTTTGCACGATATGCAAATATGTCCCAACAGTTGTTGCTGCAAATCTTCTTTATTGTCTTCTCGTTCAGAGGCACATTCTTCGTCACAAACTTTTTGGCCTTCTCGTCATACTCGACAACAATTGCTCTGTTCTTAAAAAGCGTTGCCTTTGTACTTTGGATAATGGTCTTGTATGCTTTCATATACTCTTTGGATGCATCAATACCGTTGTGAAGATTCTTGATTCCCTTGTAACCTTCTGAGAGCAAACACTTCTCAAGATCTTTTTTCAGCTGTTCAAGAAAACTTTCATTGTAAATAGGAATCCACTTAATAGGATTTGCAAACTTAATGCCATCCTCATTTTCGATTACCAACTCTACAGGAAAAGCGCCTACAGGCATTCCCAGCTGGACTTTATCAGGGAGATTGAATGTGATAAAACGCCTTTTTCCAACGGTGTTTTTGTTATAACTGCTTCGCATTAATTATAAATATATTGTATTAATGCTACTATTTCAACATTTAGTGTTGTTTTTTTGCGTTATACCTTGAGGTGCATCTTATACTCGCCAGAAGTTATGAAGCGCATTACCTGTTCAGACATGCGATCTTTGCGTATACGCTCGTCAGGGCTGTTTCTGAAGGCACGTTGTATGTCACTTTCCATGCCTCTTGTTGTACTTTTGATGGTCCCGGCATCAGGATTGAGACGTTTTTCATATTTTTGCGGACTGTACCTGAAAGATGACTTCTGTGTAGAACGTATGCAAGGCATCTGCCTGGATTTCAGATAAGAAAGAACGTCTTTCTCTTCCTTCTCTTCTTTTTTGTCTTCAGCCTCAAGCTTTTCTTCTCTAATCAGATCTATGAGCGCTTCATAAACGTAGCTGCTATCTGAGCTCTTGATAACAATTTCACTGGGTTCTTTTACCACAATAGGAGGTTTTGAAAGAGCAATGTTTCCTTTCTGCTTTTCTTCATCAAGAAAGGTTTTGATGTTGCTCATGGACACTGAAAGATAGGAATCTGAAAGTCTTGCATAATCCAGGGCCTTGAAGTTCTGATAAGCCTTGTCCCAAGATGTGCGGCTTGCATGGATTATTTCTTCAAGCTTGTTGAGTTTTTCTTCATAGATCGGACGGAAATCCTTTACTCCGGATAAAGCTGAAAGTTTATCAAGGGCATTTATTATGGTCTTAACCTGGTCTTTATACTCATCATCCCATATCATGTTTCTGGCATCACCCAAAATACGCGAATATGACAGATAACTGTCTGCAAGATATGAGGCGTTATCATAGTCCTTCTGGGCTTTCTCCCTGTCCCGGGTGAGATTTTCAATTTCCACTGTTGAATTACCCTTGCACTCATCAAGGTAGCTCTGGCTACGCCTGGCAAAGCGCTCTGCGTTTTCTTTTTTTTGTCCCATGGCCGGATCTATCGTAAGAGTATAGGAAACAGCCGGATCTGCATATAAAGCTTTGTCCACTTCCGTTCTGAATGCGTCAATGTCCTTATCCTTTATTGCCTTCTCTATGCTGACAAACTCTTCATAGCCATTGTTTTCCCGAAGCATAGACAAAGCCTTGTTCATTCTACCCCACGGATAATCTTTGCCACTGTCTCTGCTTTCAGAATCAAGCCTTTGGATTGCACGAACAATCATAGCCTGATCGGAAGCGCTGTTTTTCTTATCGTGAGCTGTGCGGGCATTTACAATTTTATCCTCTATTTCTTCAATGTTCTTTCCGGCACTGGTCTGAAGATAGGCTTTCATTATGTTCTTCGCTTCCATGCGCGTCATAAGAGAAGTTTCTATCATGCTGTTAAGAGAACGAGCAAAGTCATAACCGTAATTGCTACGCATAAGGTTCTCTATATGCCTGTAGTCCACGAACACAAAGGCTCCGCTTGCACTGAGACTGCTGCGACCCAGCTCGATTTCAGATGTATCTATTTCATTTATTCTCTGATTGAGAATATCAAGGCTCTGTCTCTGTCTGGATGCTGAACGCTCCTTTTCATACTTTGAAACCTTAATCAGTTTAAGACCGTCTTCACAGAGCTGCCGACAGACTGTACTACGGGCAAAGCGCTCACAGCTTTTTCTTTCAGACTCCTCTACATCCGAAAGTGACAGCTCCACTGCAAGAGAAGCCTGGCTTTCCATCAGTTTTTTTGCTTTTTCTTCTAAAATCTGAACAACAGTCTTTCCTTTGTATGAAGGCTCTGTGAAATATTTGAAGTTTTCCCTGTAGTATTTCTGGTTCTCGTTGTACTGTCTGATGTATGTCTCATATTTTTTCAGTTGAAGATTTTTCATTACATCTTCACACTCTTTGATGTTGTCTACTATGTTATACACATCCAGAAAATTCATTGTCACAAAGTCATAAGACTTTGCTCCTTTTACCACATCACTTGTGATCTTTGTTATAAGCTTCAAAAGCTCTGTCTGGTTCTTGCACTGTTTTATCTTGCTAAGAAAACCTTCTGCCTTTTCTATGTCCTGAACAGACCATGCTGTTTTTTCTTTTATTTCTTTAATGAAGGCGTCAAAATTGGAAAAACTGTTTAATACATCATGGCCCTGTATCAAGGAAGACAGACACATCCATTTCTGAAAATCCCTGTATGTCTGCAAAAATGCCCAATTTTCGGTCATGCTGTTGTATTTGGATACGGCACTGTCACTACTTCCCATGTTTGAAAGCGTATTTATTGCATCAAGGACAGCATTCTGAGCTATAGCGCGATAGTCAGTGCTGCGAGTGTACCAGGAAGAAACAGGCTCAAGAGTCGATGAAAGATTTTCCCTCAGATTTTCCCCAAGTTCTTCATCGCTTTTTGAAAGATAGGAATCTATTGCTCCTTTAACCCTCTGGGCCTTCTCATCAAGCTCTTTTTTAAGGCTTTCGAACTCAAGTCTTGTAGGATCATTTCCATCAAGCTCAAGGTACGGAAGAGCCTGAATCTTTGCAGAAAGAAAAGTATAAGATATGTAGGAATTTGTAAGGCTCGACAAGTCTGCTCCGGCATATAGCTGGATTATGGGGTCTGCTATGCGCTCTGAAGTCAATGCATGTATCATTCCCGGAAAGGTGTCAGGGTCTGTCATGTTTTTTCCAAGACCGCACAAAAAGCGTGAGCTTTCATAGCTTCCCACTTTTGCGATAGAAAAAAGCTGATAAGAGCGGATATACTGCTCAAGTTCTCCTCCCGGACCAAAAAATACATTTGCAAGACTTTGGGCATAAGCATCACCTGCCAAGCGATATACAAAAGTTTTGTAGGAAGACTCGTCTTCCTTATCAAGCCCAAAATCTTTCAAGACTTCTGTAAGATCTGTAAGGCATTCTTCTCTACTCTTTCTTTTGGTTAACAGAGTCTTTGAATAATTGTCATAGCTTTCATTAAGTTTGATACCAAGTTCGCTTTGTTCTTTTTCAGACAAATCCTTTCTCTCTTTTAGATATTCGGAAATGATGCGGCCTTTGTTTCTTACATCGGCCCTGATAACAGAAATTCCGTCTGCAAAGGTGGGGTTCTCAATATCCCTGATAACCTGAATATCAAGATCTTTATCAAGGTTTTCCTTCAAAGCTGCAACGGCCTTCTCGTAATCTTCTTCCTTTACTTTTTTAAGTTCGTCTTTTAAAGAAGCCTTGCTGTCTTTATCTATATTAAAATATGGGGCAAGAGAAGCATAAAGCTGGGCAAGGTGACCCTTGTCCAGTTCTCCCAAATCTCTTTTATTTTCAACCCCTGAAATGAAAGCCTGAAGTCCGCTTGCACTTGTGATGCCTCCTTTTTCATCAACATCTTTAAAGATCCTTACGTCTTCTTCAGTTTCATTTTTGTTTTTGAATCTGTTGATACGATCAAGTTCAAACAGCGCGTCCGGGCCGCATGTCTGAGCAACAATGCGCCTTGAGATTGTGTAAGCGGCCCCTCCTATTTTCCGGTCAACACTTGTAAGAGATGTCTTAACATAATCAAAGAGCTCTGCGTCGCTGTTAATGGCGCGTGATCCTTCTTTTTGTCCTGCCTCTTTGAGAACAACCACCCTTCCCTGAAGCTGTCTCATCATGTCTGCTGCATTTAATTTGGACTTTGGCAAGGTTGAATAATAGGCATCGCTTATGGCCTTGATATTCTCCACCTGGAATATGCTTGTCATGTAAGTCAGGTAGTTTTCGGCATCAAAAAGCGAAACGCTGTTTTCCTTTTTGTCTAAAAGAGTTTCACAAAATGAAATCATCCTCAGTATTTCCATGCCGTTGGCATTTAGTATGTCGTTTTTGTCAAACTCCTTTGTCTCCCTGTTCTTTCTTCTTTCCTTGTCCTCTTTTGTTTCAACAACATAATCTTCCTGTCTTTCCCTGTCTTCTATGGACATGACATTTGCCATCTGGGTATTGGAAGATTCGTTTTCATTAATGCGCTTGAGGCTTTCAAGCTGGATTCTCAAAACAGAAAGATAACGCCTGACCTCCTGAGTTTGTCTTTCATCAAGACCCAGGATGCTTTTGTCATACATTATTGCCTTGCTGCGCTCTTTCAAAAGCTCCTGTAGAACTAAAACATCCTTTATTGCTTCGCGTTTGTTTGCATCCTCTTTCTTGACAGCCATATATGCCTCCGCTTCCAATTATAACAGCACTTTAATGTATTAAAACAGGTCTTATCAAATTAATCATAATTTTCAGGCTTTTTCATGTATTATTATTTCTGTAGATTCTATAATTGGGCTATGAAGAAAATATTTTCTTTTATTTTTATTTTTTCTCTCGTTTTAAGTGCAGTATTCTCTGATGCAGATCAAGAGGTTCTTTTAAAACTTTCGGAAACTCATGATGCCGAGCAAGCCTATCAGTTCATGTTGGGCTATGATGCCATCTTACAGGAACGTGTTGTTGGAGCACTGATGGTCTATAACCCCGAAACGGACAACTTTGAAGGCTGGGCAACTTCGATAACACCTTCCGGGTTTTTTGACAAGCAACACTCTGAAAATGTTGCCGTCTACGAACTTTTGCCCTGTAACGTTTTAAAGCTCATGTACCGCACTTTGGGAGATACTGCTACTATTTCATTTTTACAAACACGGGATGATAAAGAGATTTTGATGAGCGTTATCATATTCCGCCCACCTGAAGACGGAATCTATTATGACACTCCTCAATATCTGACCGAGAAAGCACTGATGGACAGCATTACCACCCACGGTCTCAGTGAAGAAGATTTTATAAAGATTCTTTCTTCTTTGGGCCTGAGCAAAGACGATGTGATGGCCGTAGTCCTTAATGGTGAAAAAGAGCCTAATACAATTGTTGAAGAAGTGTTAAAGACTTCATCAGACACCAAGGGCTTTTCGTTAAAGCGCAACAGCGTTGCCATTATCGCCCTTGTCGTGTTTGTCTTGCTGTGTCTTTTGCTTTTTCTTCTGTTCAGATACCTAAAGCTTTCCCATAATAATAAAGAGGAGAACTAAATCATGTTTGCTTATGTTTCCGGGCATTCTGCTTTGTACCGAATTTTCATAGACAGTTGGGTAAAACGATTTTCCTATGCCTTTGATGCTTTTTCGCGTGCATCACAAGCCGAGGATCCTCTGTTGTTTATCTTTGCTTTTGCCTCTCTCGTTCTGGGTCTTGTAACCTTTGTTATCGTCATCGTTTTACCACTTGTCGGCATAAACGAAATTATTGGTTTTGTACGTATAAAAAGAAACAGAAAAGAAAAATCAGAAAACGAGAAAAAGGACGCTGAGAACATGAAAGCCGATACTGCAGAAAAAAAAGAAATCACTGTATCAGATGTCGCTGACTCTGAAGACGAGATCAAGGCGTACAACTTGATTAAAACAATTGATATATACTTTTATGAATGTCAAACTTCTCCTGAAAACAAAGACAAATCAGACCCTTACAACAAAGGTCCTTATGACCACTGGGATAATATTTCCAAAAACGAAAAGAAAAATGAATTGAAAAAACTGTCTGATAAGCTTGCTTTGGAATACGGCATATCTTATACACTGCCCGAACTTGAAAAGATTCTGATTGTTTTTTTCGTTCTTGCTGTCTCTTACAACAAATTCAAAATCAACCGCCTGGACTTTGATGAGCCTAGATACAAAGTTGATTTTTTTGAACTTGCAGATAGAGAAACCGTTGACAGATGGACACAAGAGTACTACGCACTGAAAAAAAAGAATTACGACATGTTTATTGCCAACGGCTATTCTCATCTGATTGAATGGCAGTATTTCTGTACTGATGAGCTGAAAAATGCCCTCATCGAATATTTTGCCAAGAGAATGGGCGACAAGGGCCTTGATGATAAAAAATATATAAATCCTTCTTATATAAGAGAGCAGTATGAATTCTATCTTAAGAAATTGGATTTTGATGAAAAGATTTTGAAGCTCAGGTTTGCTTCGAAAAAGGAAATTAAATGATTACACTTCAGAAAACACATGAAAAAATAAACGGCCTTCAGGCTGTAGAACTTGATCTGTTTGATAACGCTTTTTTCAGAGAGCTCGACAGAACAATGAGAGTTGATGCCGAAGAACGGGCTGAACTTAGAAACACCTATCTTAAGCTTTTCAACCTTGTCTCTGTTACCGTAATGAGCCATATAGATCTCCAGGAGAACCCCAATGCTGTTGCTTCGTTCTTTTATCATAACCTGGATTTCTATCTGAAAAAGGCCATTGTCAACTACGCATGGGAAATGCATTACAACGGAACAAGCCTGGACAAGAACCAGTACTTCACCCATATAAGAAAACATAATATTGGAATTCATATCTACGGCGATGAGAATGACAATGTGTACGTAATCTGTGGCTGCACCGTAGAACCTGAAGACAACGGAAAAGATTACGTCGAGTTTATCAAAGATGATCTTGTCTTTGTCTTTGAAAACGAAAGAAGTCTTCTTTATACCGGCATTGATCCTTTCTCTGCTTTGGGGAGGGTTCTGATGTATGACCATAAAGATACATTGCGCAAAAATGCAGGAAGCCTTGTAGAGTTCTTCAAAAAACTACTTACTGCTTTTCCGGCTCTTGATTACTATTGCTATTGCTTCAACACAAGGCGTTTTCATGCTGAAGTTGAAGATGAAGTGCGCAAAAATGATGCTGATTTCTCTCACGGGGAAGATACTCTTGTATTCAGAAGCACAACAATAGATCTTGAGGGTCAGTGGGTTGACGACGAGTTCAGAAGATACGGCTATCCCGGGCACTATGCATATCTCAAGGCCCTGGAACACGACATCCTGGGTTATTGTAACAACATGCTGCCTATCCAGTGCCGTGAGGAATACCGCATCTGTGACTTTCCACCATCTTCTACAAAAATGTTCAATAACTTTGATGTAGGAATGCCCAGTAGGATAGACAACTAAGATTGTAATTGCTAATTAATAATTGTAAATTACACTATTCTCTCTTGTATATAAATTACCCACGGCAAATTAAACCGTGGGTATCTTTTTCGTTACGTTAAATCGTCAAAGCATTTTCTGCACTATCTCACTTGCACAGTTGTCACCTGTCCTGCTATCAGATGCCGTTTTGGAAATACTTACAGCGAATTCCGGTCTGTCAAAGTACCATAACTTGTAATGTGTTTTTCCATCTTTAAAAACAAACCCGAAATCTTCCAGAGCTTTTTTATCCTGCTCAGTCAGTCTGCTTTTTCCTCTGAGTAGGCTCTTTATTTTCTTTATTCTTTCACCCTGTTTGTTTTCAAAGCCGTTTGCACTCAATAGATCCTGGATTATGATTTTTCTTCTTGAATTCTCAATCAGATCCTTTGAGCTGTTGTTCAGAGCATCAAGAACAATGTCTTTTATCTCACCTGGGTAGTATTCGTGCTCTTTTCCAAAAACCATTAAAACCGCATCCTCACCCGATTTGTTGTATTTGCCCCTAAGCCCAACAAGCTCCGCTTCAAGACTTGCATTTTTCTTTTCCAATTCGACAATTTTGGACTCATATTTTTGCAAGTCGTCACCAAAACCGTCATACACTTTCTGAAGCTCTGTTTTTGCGTCTCTTTCATTTTCTTTAGCTAAGGCTTTTTCTTTTTTTGCGACAACTGCTTCGTCTGCTAATTTGTAATTGGCAATTGCATCAAAACTTGAATATTTCCCCCAATTCTGGTTGGTCATGTATGTGTTGATGTAACGCTCAATCAAGCTCAGCATCTTGTCCGGATTGTGGCCTCTGGTATCAAGTCTTACATCTTTAAAGGTACTCGTGTTTTCCGATGGATAGTAAATACCGACAGCTCCCCTATAAGGGTTTTGTCCCACGGTCTTATCTTTTAGATAAAGAGAAGTTCTTACATCTGCCTCCTTCAGTACATGAGCACGTCCTTCTAAGTTTGCAGCAAGAGAAGAAACGTTAATCGGATAAGAACCCCATGTATCCATAGACACATAGACGATAGGAAGATAATAGCTTTTCTTTTTTAGAATTGCTTCTGCAGCAATCAGACTTTGGCCGTACTCTATGGTGTGTGGATAAGAACCCACACAGAAAACCCCATCATCTGAAATAAAGCCTCTGTTTGATAGCTCTGTTACAATAACCGGTATCTTTTGACTTTTTTTGTAATCAAAGCCTTTTCTGTCCTGGCGGATAATGATTTCATCCGATAGGAAATTAAAAATGGCTTCTGTTGTGTAAACAGTCTCATCAAGTTGTTCTGTAAGCTTTGAAGCAATAATACCTTCTTGCGAAAAATCCGCAACCGAAAGACTTTTGTTGCCATTTGTAATAAGCAAATCATACTTTTCTTTTGAGGAATATCCGGCCGGATTTTGATTTAAAGAAACCTCGATTAAAGTGTCTAAAAAACTACTTCTGTCGAGGTTTTTTGTCTTTAATTTAGTACAATATGTAATCATGCTTTAATTCTAAAGCAACACTTTAAAAGAATACATGAAAGGCTCTAAATTTCTTCTATTTCCTTCACATATTCGTTTTTTGCCTTTGCAACTTCAAAGCTGTAGATATAAAGGTTTTCCCTAAGCTTGAGCTTTTCGTTTCTTTCTTCCCTGCAGCTTTCAAGCTCCTTTACAAGAGCCTCTTTTTCGTTGCCATCAGTTTTGGGTACAACGCGGGCAAGGCGCTTGATCTTGTTATACAAAAGCCTTATTTCATCATCAAGACTATCCAGTTGATTGGCAAGTTTTACTTCTCTTATAGAAAGGGTTTTATAAAGATTAATGCCATATGAAAGGATATCTACATCAAGATTTCTTTCTCTCTTGATCTTGGGCTCCTGTATAGGTTCTTCAGACTCGGTCTTTACATCTTCTGCATTATTTTCTTCTTCAGGAACCTGATTTGAGTTTTCCTCTTCAACAGGCTGGGCAATATCTTCATTTTCGTCTTCTTCTGAAACAACTTCTTCTTCCTGAGAATCGATTTCGTTGTTGTCTGCACCCTCTGCTTCAAGTTCTTCTTCTGAAGATTTTTTGCTTTCGTTTGCTTTTAATTTTTTTCTCTTAGCTGCCAGAAGAATAAAAACAATAATCACAATACATACCGGTATTAAACATAAACAACAAAAATAGACGAAAACAGAGTATTTTTCGCCCATTAGCGGATAAAGATAAGGATAGAAAAAGCTGTCCACTTTCTTTTCTGCTTTATCAAGTTTTTCATTTATCGTTCTGATTATGACCTTAAGATTTCCTTTCAAAGATTTTTCTTCTTTTTCTGTCTCAGATACAGGAACATCAGGAGTAACTACTACAACTTCTTTTACAATTTCAGCTTCAAAAGGCTTTACTTCTTCCAGATCGTATAAAGAAATAAGCTCTTCAATTGAGCCGACAAAGATCTCAGGCCCTGAAGTTTCCAGAACTATAACAAGCTCGGTTTTCTGAACTGAACTTTCTTCAGCTTCAATAGCCGTCTGTTCGGGCTCCTGACCTTGTTCTTTGAAATCTATGACAGTTTCTTCATTAATATCTACAGGACTTTCTTCAACTAAGATAACAACCGGCTCTATAACTGGCGGCAATTCCTCGACAATCTGAATTTCCCGGTCAGCTTCTGCCTCATCCTGCAGAAAAACTTCTGCAGCCTCCTCTTCTTCTGCAATAATTACAGGTTCAAGACTTTCTATACTTTGTTCTTCTACCTGAATTTCAACAATCTCGACGGCATCTTCGGCAACAATGGTTTCTTCTATTTCTATTGATTTTTCATTTTCAATTTCAGAAATAATGTCATTTTCGTGTAGCTTGTCAGCCATGTTTTCTTCTGTTTTCTCCACAATACTCACCGGTAGTGTTGAAGAACACATAGAGAGCCTTGAAATAAGGCTCTTTAAGAAAGCTTCGTCAACGTCCTGGGGAAACACTATTACAGCAAATCCATCACTGGGGAAATAAAACCAGGCATCACCTAAGATGTCCTTAAGATTGCCCTGGTTTTCATACAAGAAAGCTTTTATGTCTTCTTTTTTTATGTCTTCAGGGTACAAAAGTCTTACCTGCGGACCTCCGAAGTGCTCAAAAAGCAGATAATACGAACCTACCTTTGCTGTTACTCTGTTATATTCTCCGGCAATGACACCGATTTTCTTTGTCTGGTTTTCGGCCTTGAGAAGAGTGCTTTCTGATACAACTTCCGCTTTATCTTTTTCATTCGTTGCAGTAGAAGTACATGCAATGAAAAATGTCAATAGAAGCGTTAAAAGCACTGAAAGCACTCTTATAAGGGTAGCCTCCTTTTTGGAAAGATAGCGCATTTCTATTTTATTTTTATTATTCATGGGCATTTCCTTGTGGTGAGTCGTTTTCTTCATCTTTGTTTTCCTCTTCTCTTGGCTTCTGGTTGCGCTGCCCGAATGCCCTGGCGATGTTGCCGACAATGCTTACGCTGTTTGTAATGGCGCGGGATGCGCGGAACATGCTGCGGCTGATATCTTCGGCTGCACTGCTCTGTCCGACGCTGCCAGAAAGGATCATGCTTGTTATACTTGAACTCTGACGTACAAAGTAAGTCGGAATAAAGACGGCCAGAAACACCAGTATCATGTGCTGAATCAAAAGAGTGTTAGCTTCCGACTTTTCAATCTGAATACCCTGATTTGCATTCGGACTAATATCGAGTCGTTCCTGAGTCAAATTGAAAGCATTTTTAAAATTCTCAAAGAATTGAAGCCTTATTTCCGGATTGGTAAGACCGTAGCTTGTAATCAGCTCAAGCATTCTTTCCTGCTTTTCTCCTGATACCGAAGAAGCGCTGACTGCAAACTGCTCTGCATATGTTGTCTTTACCGCTTCATGGAAAGCACTGAGGACTGAAAGATACATCGTCTTGTCTTCCCTGTATTTTTCAGAGTCTCTTGTTGCATCTGCATCGGGTTTTTCAGATCCTGTTTTAAGTTCAACCTTATTCCAGTCTTCAACTATTCCGCTTTGCTTCGCAAAATATTCCTCTACATCAGAGCCGGGGAATGTGCCGTAGTAATACAGATAATACCTGGGTTCTATTCTGTCAGGATTTTCCGGATTGATCTTTGACTGGACAATTCTGATGCCTACGGCTTTGGGACCTACGACAAGCTGGGTGTACAAACTGATTTTTGTCGTGTACTCTTTGCCTCCTGTACTCTGTAGATAGGATGTAAAGTATTCATCGTTGTCCATACTGATGACATATATCGCTGGCTCCTGGGTCATTGTCAGGGCCTTGAGAAACGGCGTTGTTATAACTCTCACAGCCGGTACTACGGTTGCAAGAATCATTGCAATCACAAAGCATTCTATGGTTGATGACAGAAGGCTCAACGCGCTTTTTTCTCCTACGCTCTTAAGAGGCGTAAAAAGAGAAAAAGGCATGGTTATCATACATACAGTCATCAAAAGGTATGCTTCGAGCACCTTTATCATTATCTGGATGGCAACACGGGCCGCCATGATGAACATGAAAAATTCAAAAACAAGATACAAAAGCTTTACCAACGCTTTTCCGAAAGAACCTTCTGACACAAGGGCCGTTCCGTCGTCATTTAGGGTCTTTGTCGGATCTGAATACGAAAGTGTTTCACTTAGCTCGTTCATAAGGTAGCCAGGCATCGTAACCATGCTGAAAGCTTCCTGCTCCCTGCTGTCAGAAGTACCTAGATCCTTTGCAAACAACCCGACTATTCTTACAAAGCCATATCGCGTGACCTCCAGAAGATAAGGCAGTGCTGACAGGAGAATAACTATCAAGAAGGCCTGAAAGACTTTTACAACTATGGTACGGATATCTATTGCTTCCCCGTTTCTTTCAACCTGAGGAAAAACTATTATGTAGAGCACTTCCAGAAATGTGAAAGCAATTACCAACCAGAACACAACGCCCCAACGTGATTTCTGGACTTGAGACGTATCCATCCATGAGTTGATTTCATTGGTGATGCTTGAATTGTTGTAGGCTTCATTGCTGATTAACAGATGCTTTGAGATATTAAATGGCTCAAGGTCTTCATCTGAAGACTTGTAATCGACACTGTTTGTCGTTGAATTTAAACCATAGAATCTTGAAGTAATTGCCGGAAACGGGGAAAGAGCCAGCGTAAGGCGTAGTGTTGCCCGGTTTAAAAGAGTTCCCACCTGGGAGGCAAGACGTTCGGCAAGGCTTTTTGTCATTTTGGGAACTGTGTCTTCGCTGATAACACCCGTGTCAGTGTTCTGAACGACATAGCTTTCATTCTTTCCGTTTGCAAATACACCTGCGACGATTACTGTGAAAAGAAGAAAAATCAAAAGAATTTTTTTCACAGGAGGGTCTCCTTAATAGTACATGCTTACCGGCATATCCAAAGCCCTGACAAGCTCTGTCTGACTGTTAACAAAATTCTTGGTCCTGGCTTCGTTTACAAACTCGCTGACCTGGTTCTCTATTTTGTCCATCTGGGCTTCATAAGAGCCCTGCCCTTCCACTACAAGCTGGTTTTTGAGCTGCTGCTCAAGTTTGTTCATCCTTCCGTAAAGATCCTTAAGGTTCTTGTACTGCTCGATAGACTCCTGGGCTTTGGCAATGTTCTGTTCAAGCTGCATGAGTTTTGTTTCCTGATCTGCACTTGTGTTTTTAAGTTCATCCTGCAGCTTGTTCAGTTCATCTGTTGAATTCTGGATCTGGGCAGTAATATCGGTTTCCGTTCCGTACTCACTTATAAGGTCCTGCTTGAGCTTCATCAAAGCTTCATATTTTTCCGACGGACGGGATACGGTGAAAAGCTCATTTAAGAGCGTAGAGCCTGACTGTGCTAAATCTCCTATGTTTGATACATAGCCTGTAACAAGACTTGCAATATCAAAAATAGAATTTCCGTAGCTTACCAGATCATCCCAGCCGCTTCCGGTATAGGAAAAGTCCTGGAACCCGGCCTCCGTCAAAGCTTTCATTCTTTCAACCTTGGCCGTAATTGCCTGGGTTATGGCACTTATGTTGTAGCCTACAGCATTGGTTGTTTTGTATACATCCAGCAAATTCAGAGAATCATTTTCCAATGAAGAAAGAACCTCTTCTGCCGTTCCGGTTACAAACGGCAATCGGCTTGTACTGCCGCTAATTCTACTTATTGCATTTACAACCCCGGCAAAGTTTCCGCTTGTCAGATCCTCTGCCGCACGGACCAGAGTGTTGTAATATGTTTTGTAGTATTGAATCTGGGACGTAAAATCCTCAATAGCCTGAGCGTAGCTGAAAATAGCCTGTAGGAGATTTGAGCTATCAAGTACCAGGCGGAATGCAAAGACCGACGAGGCACAACAGATTATCAGAATTACAAGTAAAGCTTTCTTAACCATATCATTAATTATATGGTTATGTTATTAAAAATAAAAGAGGGCTCTTTTCTGTACCTGAAAAAAAGGCCCTGTATATTACTACAGGGCGCTCATATGCTTGAAAATTGTTTAATTGTTGCAATTTTTTACAAAATTCACACAGTTTTTATCGGCCAGAACATGCTCTGGACAGATTTCACTTTCAAGAAAAAGTCCTTCAGGCGTTCTTACACGCGAGAGTCCCAGGTATACCAGAGCTTTCTTGAATGTTCCGTTCTTCTCTGGAAATTTCAGAAAGGCATTATCCAAAGAAAGACCCTGGGCTTTGTGGTAGGTAACTGCATATGCAGGTCTTAAGGGAAGCTGTTCAGCAGTCCCCCTTAGTTCTGCACCCAGCGAGCCGTCTTTGTTATTGAAGTAATGCCAGTCCTCAAAAGTCATGGGGAAAACGGTGAAAATTCTCTCTGTCCTTCCGTCGGCCTTGACGACGGGCAGCGTCATGTCTTCATACTTTCTAAAGCCTATGATTGTTCCGACCGTACCGTTCTGAAAAATACATTCTTGTGCATTGTAACGGTTTCTCAGACACATTACGCGTTCGCCCTTGTAAAGCGTAAAATGCTTTCTGTAGGCATAGTCGTTTATCTTGAAATCGTCTTTTAAAATCCTTTCCTTGGCCTTGTATTCATAATGCTCGGCATTGCTGTCCACAAGAGCCTTGATTTTAAGAGTATTAATCTCGTCCACCATTTTATTTGTAGGTACAAGACACAGAAGGTCTTCATGCTGTTCAAGTGCCAGAGGATTACATCTTTTGTTCAGATAGTTACAGTCTGCCTGAGTAATGCTGCCATAACGGATATGTGAAAGAACCTCCAGATAAGCTGCATCGCTTTGTCTGAAGATATGATCCAGGACATGAATGCTTATTTTTCCCTTCTCCATCAGCTTTTCCATGAACTTGGAATTAAAGAAGTTCCACTTATCCTTGGTGTAATTTGCCTTAAGATGAGCATCGCAGCCTGAAAGAGTTTCGTCGTTCCATACAGGAGGAAGCTGCAGCGGATCTCCGAACATAATAAAGCGTATCTTGCTTTCGGGGTTCTGGTTGTTGTAAAGCTTTATGTGCTTGATAAGCATGTCTAAAAGGTTTGCATTTACCATTGACACCTCATCCAGCAAAAAGACTTTCTTTTTCTTAAAGGCATCAAACAGACCCTTGAGAAGAACATCGCGGTCATAGTAGGGAACAACTTCAAGCATGAGATTGCTGTGAATGGTTTTGGGCTTGATCACATCCGTTTCCAGGTTGTATGCGCTAACACCTGTGGAAGAGCAGCATATTGCCCTTTCCTTGTAATATGAGCCGACCATCTTGTAGATTTCACTTTTTCCGCAGCCACCAGGACCCATGATAAGAACAAATTCTTTGTCTTCATCAAAGCAGTCTTCATAAGCCTTTCTGAAGTTGTTATCGGAAAAATCTATGTATTCGTACCCGGGCGGTACAATCAGGTTGTATTTATTCTTAGTCAACGTCCTCGTCTCCGGAAGAAATAGTTTTTTTAATTGCAGCTTCACTTACTATGAAACTGTTGTTATCTCCCCTTTTGACAAAACCACGCTCACGATCTACCAGGTAGTTCAGATAATGCGCAGCAGGTCCGCTTGAGAACCCGAGCTTCAGGCCCTCTTTTCTGCAAAACTCTTCGTTGTCTCCGTAAAGTGACATTGTAAACTTCTTCTGAGTCCGGCCCAGCGCAAACGGATAAGGCTTTCTTCCGTGGAGAGGTCTACTGTCTTTTTTCTCTTTCTTAGACAACTTTTTCGCTCCTTCTGAGTAAATAATAGCGCAAAGGAAAAAAGAAAACAATGATAAATACATTTTTATGTAAATATTTTGCACTATATATGGTGTTAGTGCCTTGTTATACCTGTACCTGTAGGGATTTATATATTTACATTTATATGTTTTTATTGACTTACCCCTTATTGTTTGGTAACATATTTACAGATGAAAAAGGAGGCATTGTATGTCAGAAGTCTGTTACACGGTTGAAAACATTGTCGGAAACTTTCCGATTCTTACCAGAGCTTTCATGTCCTCCCCTTCAGAGGCCATGAGTTGCGCCCTGGGATATGTTGCAACATACAGGAACAACAAAAACAGCAAAGAAGAAGGCAAGATTGTTATTAAAGTAAAAAATAAAGAATATAATATAAGCGAGGCTTACAATGATATAATCAAGAACGGCTATATCAGCTTCAACGGTGGCTATCTGTTTCTGAAGAACGCTATAAGCGGATCTTCACAGAACAGATTTTTCCTGGGTAAAGGATATGGCCGCAAAGACGTTGTCTTTGATCTTGTATGGACAGAAAACCCTGTTCCCGAGCAGCAGGGAAAGATTCTGAGTTATCCTAAACCGAATGAGGTGCTTTTTTACAATGATGGAAAATTTACAAGCTTTAATGCTCACTGAAAAAGGACTTTATATTTACCTGGTCATTATTCTCTTTCTTGTTATAGTTTTTGCTCTGATTATCAATGCAAAGAACAAGAAGCCCAAAATCCTTATTGCAAGGATTGCCGATCTTAATGAAAAAAAGGCAAAACTAATGGAAGAACTTAAAACGTACGAGGAAAGAGAATATAAACAGAAGAGTCTTTATGAGAAAAAGCTTTCCGGTGAAAGAGCCAATACCATTAAATGTGAAGACTCTCTTAGACAGGCAAGACAAGAATGCGAAAGTCTTAAGACCAAAAACACCGAGTTGGATCTCCAGATCAGTTTATTAACAAGGGAGAATCTGAAACTTAAAGCCAAACTTGAAAATAAAGACAAGAAAAAAGATAGCATTGAAGAAGTGAAACCCGTCAAACATGCTCTTAAAGAGAACAAGACCAAAATCGGGAACTGGGACGAACTTGCCGACAGTCTCGTGTAATTAACAATTTGCAATTAACAATTAGAAATTATTGGCGGCGCTGCGAAAGTAGCGCCTTTGTTTTTCCCTAAGTGCTACCCGACTGGCAGACAAGTGGCAGCATTGTGGCACTATTCTACTCTAAAGTGGCACTTTCTGGCCCAAAACCGGCAGAAATGTGGCAGTTATGTGGCACTTTGCCGGCAGTATTTGTGTTTGTAAGAGAACCTTACATTTCGTAAGCGCGGTATATAGCCTTGATAGCCTTAAGAAGATCCGGAGCACACTTTGCCTGATGTGTTGACTCTATACAGTACTCTTCTCCCTTGAATGCAGCATTGTACGGATGGTAGTAAAAATAGTCATGCAGCATTTCAAGCTTTCTGCTTATATGTTCCCAACTATCACCTTCGTAGCTTCTCAAGCCCAATATGTATTCTATGTCAGTATTTGACATATCAAGATTGTGAAGATGGGTTGCATAGGTTCTTTTAATTAAAAATGTATGATCTTTCATGTCAATCAGATTACCTTTTTCTGACAGATATTCCATCAAAAGTTCAAAATTTTCTTTTTCTTCTTCCGTCGGTACGGTACTGAACAGAAAAGATCTTGCATCATGAGCAACGTCGTCGGGATTTGCCGGAGTTATGTAATCATTACCGGCACACACAATCCGCAAAAACTGAGCATCCGAACCATACTTGTTTAAAAGCTCCTCATATCTTTTCTCCAGCCTTTTTACAAGGAAATAAAAAAGCGGAACGCAACGCGAAAGAATCAGATTGTCTCCTGTCTTTCTGTAAGAACTCGGCCTTACGTTGTCTCTGTAAAGAGCAAGAACCTTTCTTTTGGAATCAAGCTCCAAAATGTTTTCGTACCTTATGGTCGTAAGAGAGTCAAAATCTATGCCTGTGAATATGGCCAGATAAGAACCCAACCTTTCCCCTCTCATATGAACGACATCTGATGAACCAAATTCCTTGAGGATGTTTTTCTCGTGAGAAAGTGAAAGCGTTTTCGGCTTCAGCATTATTTTGGAATAGTCTCTATACATTAATAGCCCCCCCATTTGCACTAATAGTATATATCCCTTATAATTGCGAAGGCAATTAGTAATTGCAAATTGCCAATTGCTATTTACAAATTACAAATTGTTTTTTCTCCGGCCATACGGCCGCAGTTTTTCCAATTGCCCATTAGGGTTACTGAATTACTGACTTTAAGGAGTTTAAAGTTCACTATGGAAAAACACACTTACATTCGCATCAAAAGCGAAACAGTTCCTGCTGCTCTTACAGGAATCACCAATGCATGCAACAGCCCGCTGCTGCCCGAATCTGACAAAGAAGACATAAAAACTCTTCTTAGGGACCTTGGGTATGTTGTTTGCTCGGATTGTGAAGGCAACACAAAGATCTTCCCGCCCAAAAACGTATTTGACACATGGGCAATCAGAGCTGAATCAAAGCGCCTTATCTGTAAGGATGATCTGAAGAGGATTGTGTATCGCTACGAAAACGGTGCAGCACTTGAAAATGTTCTCAATGATGGTGAAATTGCCCAAATCATTGAGTTTGCATCCAACCTTCCTTCTTACAAGTGCCACCGCACTCATGCAGTGGAAGAAGCTTACATGGCGTTCTGTATCAGCCGCAAGAATGGACTTGATTACATTCCGGCTGTCACAGAAGAGCCTGAAGAGGAAGAAGATGAAGACAACTCTGAAGAAGAGTAACGTCTTGTAAAACTAGGAGACCGAAGTCGGTCTCCTTTTTATATTTCCAATTTCAAATTTTCAATTACAAATTATAAATGTGAAATTATCAATTTTTAGGTGTGATTCCTCTTTCTTTATCAATAAGATAGTTAAGCGTATAACTGATAAGACCTGCTCTACCTAGGCCCTTTGATTTGGCAAATTCTTCGGCCCATTTGTAGTTGTCTTCTGTCAGACGGGTGGTAACCTGAACCATAGTGCGCTCTGTGTTATCTGCGTAAGAGGGCGCTCCTCTTCTTGTATCGGATACAGAGGCTGCTTTTACCTGGCTTTTTGTTTTAGGGGAGGCCTGAGCAGCATCCTTTTTAAACATAGATCCAAGTATGGAATCAGCTGCATTTTTCTGATCCAGCGTATTCATATCTTCAAGTAAACTCATAATAATCTCCTCATATTTAATAATTATTAATTGCCAATATATAATTAACAATTAGCAATTTAAAATTATTTTCTTTTTGCATCTATCTTTTCAAGAATCTCAAGGGTGAGGGCTTCAAAATCTTTTGCAACATTCGTATTGCCGTCTTTATGGCTGAATACAGTTGTTCCTTCATACTCACACTCGTCGATTGCAACTCCATTTCTGATCTTTGTATTAAAGAGGGGAGCGTTGATATAAGGAACTACAACGTCAGATATTTCCTGAAGTATTTTTGTTCCGAATTTGGTCTGTTTGTTGTATCTGTTAACAACAAATCCCAAAACTTCGCACTTTCTTGTCTTATCTGCAGTCTTAACATCTTTGATAAACTCATGCATGTAAGAGATGCCACGAACAGATGCTTTTGCCGGAAGAATAGGGATGAGCACATAGTCACAAGCAAAAAGACAGTTGTATAAAGCAATTCCGCCGCCGGGAAGGGCATCAATGATGATATAGTCGTATTTTCTTTCAACACCTTTTAAAGCATTGGACAGAAGATAGAAGCTGTTCGGACCTGTATATTTCTTATCAGCAAGCATAAAACCCAGACTATTGGGAAGAACATCACCGAATTCTGTCTTTACACACGCCTTCTGAACATCAACCTTACCGTCAAAGACATCCATTACCTGATAAGCCACACCGTTAATTGGATCTTCTTCTCTGGATGCGGGAACAAGACCACAGATCTCAGTAAGACCGCCCTGACCATCCATATCTACTAATAGAACCTTTTTTCCCATCTTGGTAAGAGCAGCTCCGACCATAGCAGTGTCGGTGGATTTACAGACTCCACCTTTGACGTTTGCGAATAACAACTTTACAGCCATAAAACCTCCGGTCATTTAGCAATTACAAATTGCAATTTCTTATCCTATTATTTGGAATTACCAATTACTAATTGTTAATTGATAATTAGCAATTACTATTTACACAACTGATAATACGGCTTATTTACTACATATGTCAACATTTATTTTATTTACCAATTACCAATTATTAATTGTAATTTCCTATAGCTACATTAATATTCAATTTACATTTGGCAATTTGCAATTACTAATTACCAATTTCTAATTACATTTAATCTATATTATATATATTAATTTCCGGACCTTGAATTCTTTTGCAATTTCTTTTGGTTTTTCATGTATTAAGTAGTGCATATCTGTTAGAGTACAAAGCATGAGAATAAAGAAATCAGATTTGATTGAATATAATAGAGAAACCTTTTCAATGTACTATGACGGCTTTTGCGATACCTATATAGAAGGGCTCATTAATACCGTCAGGAACATTGAGAATAATCCTGAACACAAAGAAGAGCTTAAAAACAAGCTGAAAGACCTTATTCTTTCCTATAATGCGCTTTTGATGGAAAAACCCAGAAATACAAAAGCAAGAGAGAAGAACGAACTTCTGGCCAGAGTCATGGATCTTTTTCTCCTGGGCAGCCGCAATACAATTGTAACTCCTATAAAGCCAGCTCTTTTGTCTACTGGTCTTTCTGTATATAGACTGTTGCCATTTTTCTCTTTGATTGATTTAGAAGAACTTTCAGAATCCAGTAATTGACAATTGTTAATTAGCAATTACTTTTCTCCTTTGATTACATTTACTTTAGTCTTAGGTATTTGAGGAAGACAGTTATGGTTTTTTCTGTATTCCCAGGACCACATCAGTTCTGTTTCTGCAGAAGCATTTCGTATTTGAAACTTGGTATTATGCTCTTCGCCTATATCTATCTGTCCTTTAATACCAAATCTGGAAAATCCTTCCGGAACTCTGACAGTATTTTCGTCTATAGCCTCAAATAAATACCATCCGTCAGGCATTTCTTCTTCTTTAGCAACGCCTTCATTACAAAGATAATATCTTGTTTCACCAATTCCCAACTGAGGATTGGCCCTAAAAGGCTTTTTCTTGTCTTGAAGAAAATCAGTTCTTGAAGCTTTACATTCAAACAAAACAGAATTGTACCTGGTAAAAGCAAACACATCCGGAAGCTCAGTCCTGAAGCCCGGTTCAATCAGGATCCTCCATGGGTATTCCTTACAATGATATAGATGTTGCTCTACAAATCTAGCAGCAAGAAGACAAAGCTGTTTATGAGTTAGTTGACTTTTTGCTTTCATGGCTTTTGCAACCTTATTACATATCTTGCAGTTTTTTTCATCGTCATCAAAATAGTGCTTACAAGTCCCACAAGTCTTATCAAGAACCTCTATCTCTTCTTCTATGGTTAGCTTTCTCCCATTGAAATATGGCTTATATATATCGTCTAACTCTTTGTGTTGTCTATTATTATCCTTCATTTCCAATTTCCAATTTACATTTGCTAATTAATAATTAGTAATTAACAATTTACAATTAATAATTACCAATTGTTAATTAAATACTCCCTCAGGCAATTCTTCAGCTCTAAAGTATTTGTTTCTGATCCTTTCCGGCATGCAAGTATTTACATCAAGATTCTCCGGTAATTTCCAATTGTTCTTTGCAATGATATTTACAATGGTTGCCGCTTCCGTCTTATTCCATTCAGAAACATACTTGAATCCTTTTTCCGTAAGAATCTTGATTACTTTTTCAGAAGGACGCATAAGTTCTGAAATAACCTTGTATGCCTGTTCCCGGCTCCATGTGGATACGTCTTCATAACCTTTGGATTTGAGCAGCCTTATCTGTTTTGGGGTAGCCATATTCTGCTTCTCACGTTCTACAAGAATGCTTATCAGTTCTGCAGCTAGACCCTTGCTGTCTACAAACCTGGCATCAATGCCCAATGTTACCAGGAAATTGAGCTGTGCATCGGTCGGCTTTTCTTTCTGCCAGTTAAATACCGGCTCGAAGTGCAAAAGTTCCATGCTTTCCAAAGCAATTGCAAATTGCATGGGATTGACCTGAAGCTCGGCCTCTTTATCACGCTGCGCCTGAAGCTGTTCTCTAAGCGCTGCTTCTCTGGCTTTCTCTTTCTCTTCCTCTTCAAGTTGGGCCTTTCTGATAAGCTCCTTCTTGGCTTTCTTATCCTCACTGGACAGATCAAGCAAGAACCCTTGGGCAAGCTTATTCTGAACTATGGCAACCACATCAGGATCTGTTGAGATTAAATTAGCAGGACTGGCTAATTCCTTGAAGCGTTTTGTCTGCCATAAAAAATCCAATAACAAAAGCTCTTTTTTGCCCGTCTCTGGACTCAGCCTTGTTCCACGACCGATTATCTGCTGATACAACGGCCTGGACTGAGTAGGTCTTAAGCAGATTATACAGTCAGTAGAAGGGCAGTCCCAACCCTCGGTAAGTAAAAGGCTGCACAAAATAACATCATAATTCCCTTTATCAAAAGCCTTATAGATTCTCTGGCGATCAGAACTTTTGAATGTGCCATCAACACCAATTGCTTTAAAACCTTTTTTCTTTAAAATCCCCTCAAAAAGTTTTACCGTCTTTATGAGAGGAAGAAATACAGCTGTTTTTCTCCCCTTACAATAGGTCTTCATTTTATCTGCTATTGTTTCAAGGTAAGGCTCTATTGTTTCACTAAGCTCGCCCGGGGCATAATCGCCGTTAATTGTGGATACGTTCCTTAAGTCCATCTTTATCGGAATCAGATTGGCCGATATAGGACAAAGTCGTTTATCATCTATGGCTTTTTGTAAAGGGTAATCAAAAGCGATGCTTTCAAAATAACTCGAGAGTGCTCTTTCGTCATTTCTGTCAGGAGTCGCTGTTACACCCAAAACCTTTGCTTTAGGAAAGTACCCCAATACACGCAGCATTGTGTCGCTTGTGCAATGATGGGCCTCATCGACAATAATATGTGTAAATGCATCATGGCTGTATTCTGCAAGACGCTCAAGGATCTTTGTTTTACGGTTCATATAGGCAAAGCTTTGCACGGATCCCAGAATTATTGGTGCTTTACTGTCATAAGCCCTGCTGGGACCTTTTTCTATACTGTAAGAATACCCTTCACAAATTGCTTTGATTTTGTTCTCTGCCTGGTCAATCAGATCTGTTCTATGAGCAAGTATAAGCATCCTTCCACCAGAACGGACAACTTTTCTTGTAATGTGTGCAAATATAACCGTCTTTCCGGTGCCAGTAGCCATTGTAAGAAGCGTTCTTCGTCTACCATCTTCCCATTCATGGAAAACTGCCTTTATTGCACGTTTCTGGTAATCATATGGGTCAAATTTTATTTCTTTACTAGAACTGCTTTTATTACTCATTTCTTAATTGCCAATTCCTATTTGCCAATTTGCAATTACAAATTTCTAATTAAAAATTACCACTTCTCAATTTTTACTTGCCAATTAAAAATTTTTAATTGGAAAAGTCAAAGACCACCAGATCCTGAACTCCTGCATTCATTTGCGGGTTCTGTTTTTCATGCGTTTTTTCATAAACATATCTGTATATTTCTGATAGATAGATTCTATTGTTCAGTAGGGTAGGGATACTTGTGTATTCCACTTCCTTGGTTGCAGGAGTGTAGTTACTTACACCGATCGCTGCCAACAGGGCTTTTGTATAAACACTTAATTTAAAGTCTCCATAGGATTCTTCACGGTAGCTGCTGGAACAAAGCTCAAAGATTTTTGAACTGTCATTTACTTTTTTACTGCTGAACAAAAGATTAATAGGATCAGAGCCATAGTAGTTTTCCACATTATAGGTATAGTTAGTTTGGCTTATTAAAGCTCCGCTGAAACAGAAATCAGCAAGCACAAGAACGGTTCCTGGAATCTGCTCTAAAGAACTAAGAAAATCAGAATACTTTATAGGTTTTGATTCGATATACTCACTGTCCTGAAGAACAAAAAAAGCATCTACAGAGTTTTCCTGGTCATAAGACACCTTTTCCCTGACCATATTGTTTCCATGAGTGCTGATAAAGATTACTGTCAGATCTTCTGGCTTTGCCGTTGTTTTAAGATTGTTTAATGCATCAAGAAAATCATCAATATATCTTCCAGCAAGATTGTTTATGTCAACCTTAGTATTGGTATCGTTAGCATATTTTTCAAAAACTAAGCTGATGGCGTTGGCATCATTGATGCACGATGTCAGAGGAGAAAGCTTGTAGGTCTTGTCCTTATAGGTAACATGATGAAAATACACCTCATCTCCATCGATATAGACAGGGAAATTGTTTCCAATTGCAACAACATGCATAACGCCCTTGTCTGGTTTTTCACTTATAAGGTCGCAGGACGGGAACGTAAGAATAAAAATTGCAGCTAAAAACAAAGACAGTATTTTTCTCATTTACCAAAAAACCCCATTGAAATGCCAATAGCTAATCTGAGATTGTGGCCGTCTTTTCTGTAAGTATATGTAAATGGCACAATCAGATCATAAGTGAGACGGTGCTCTGAATAGAACCTGAAACGCGGAACTAGCTCAATATCTATTGAAGCAAACTGATCCATCTTCCTGGGTTGTATCGAAGAAATACATAATCGCGTTTTCAAGCCCAGGATAAACAGCTCCGAAACATTGTAATTTGCAAATACATAACCACCAAGGGAAATATAGCCTTTAAGAACGCTTCTTCCGTATACAAAAGACCTCTGAACTTCAGAAATAGTCGCTCCAAATCCAAAATCAAATCTTGAAATCTGAACATCAAGAAGATTAATATCCATGCCAACATAAAAAGAGGTTCTGTAATACAGGTAATTAGAACTTGTTGCATGATAAAAATTGCCTCCGGTATATGTGTCCATATAAGGCATATTTAGAGATAATGCATTAAGTGAAAAACAGAGACATATACAAAATATAGCAGCAAATAATTTCTTCATAGTCAACTTTGCTTTAATTATATATTTATGTAATTAACAACACAATCACCAGTTAAGTATTAATGTTTATATTCCGTTCTCGGTAATATATAAAATATTATCAGACACTTGTTTTACCAGTTAATTGTTTCATGATTTTATGCACTAAATCTTTGTGTAGTAAAATCTTACATAATTATTTGCGATATATGAAAATGTTTCACGGTTAACCGGCCCCCTACTCTTAGCCCGAATTTGCTATTGTTTATTTTCTTTTACAGCAAGCATTTATCTTATTTGTTTCTATGCACCAATACAGAATAGCATTATCTTTGTCTCATAAATAGGCCATTTTCCTTCAGATGATCAGGGCAGAAACTGTCTGATTTTAGGCCAAAAACAGAGCAAAAATGATTTTTTACTATCAAAAATAGAGCGTATTTGGCTTCAAACCTGTACTACAGTGCGCTAGAATGCATATTTTTGGCCATTGTCATAAGAGTAACATACTCTTGTGTAAAACTTTACAAATTATTACAAATATGACGTTTTGTGTAATACTTCTTACTTTAATCTGCTTTCATATAAAAACACTAATATATATTTCTTTTGTTCATTTCCGCTTATTATTGATAAATTTTGTTTCATATTCTATGCTTATATCAGATACAGCCCATTTGGTTGGTCATTTTGGCCATAAAAGAGGGCAGAGGAGGCCGTTTTTGAACGATTTGAAGGATTTTATGAGCGTAAACGAGGTTGCAAAGACTCTGGGCATGTCCAAAGCAACTGTAAATAGACGTATCAAAGAAGGCAAAATCAGAGCTTACAAGCTTGGTTCTGTGTACCGTATCAAGAAAGAAGACCTTTTATCCTACCTGGAATCTTCTATATATAATGCTCCAATTAACGGCCCGACTAATTTTTTTGGAGGCAAATAATGAAGATTTCATACGATTATGCAAACTTGCTACATTGATACATAAATCCTGTTGAAAATGAGAAATTTCCACAGAAGGAGAAAAAAATGACCGATGCAAATTCAATGGTTGACAAATGGTTTGAAATAATCGGATACGATGAAGATGACGACCGCATTCTTCTTCATTTTGATGATCTGAGGAATATGGCAACATCTACAAACAGGCTTCTTGCCGAAATGCGAAAAAAATACAACTCGGAAATGCTTGTGTTCTGTGTTCTGCGCCATACGGTTAACCTTCATAAAGATGTTAGGATATCCGTAAGGGAAGCCCTCAGTCCGCAGTTTGCCGAATTCGCCAAATTCGTCAAAGAAATTGACAAAAGCCCCCTCAATTCAAACGTTACCGAATTCAGAAAAGCCCTTGAAAGATTTGCAGCAAAGCCGAATCTCATCGGAAAGCTTTCGGATGGCGACATATGTGACCGTATTGCAGAAGTTGCCCCTCTCAGACACCTGGGAGATGAATGTCTTAAAAGCTCCGGTCTGCCACTCAGGGCGGAGATGAAAATTTCAAGAGATATTGTTGTTGCCCAAAGCCTGGGCGAACTTCTTCTTAAAACAGCGGGAATGCCTGACGGAATGGTTTTGGGATATGTTGTCAGGGAAAAGGAAAACGAAGGGTTTTTCTCTCTGATCTACAAAAGCAACGGGAATATCATATCTGTAAACGATCGCGCAACAGAAAAGTATTTCGGCCAATTTTCCGTATTGAGAAACGACAGATACACAGAAAACAAAGCCTTTTCAATGTTTCCTTATGATTCGGTTCTTGAGATATCATATAAGGAAAGCGGCGTTCACGTTCTTGTTGACAAAGCGGAGGTCAAGAAAGAACATCTTTCATTTGATGACTTCTCCATTGATGAAGCCCTCAGGTTTTTTGTCGGGTGCCTTCTGATTTCAGCTCGCCTTGCGGGAAAAACATATGACGAGAAGAACGTCAGATATACTACAGCCCTCACGAGAAACAACCTTGCAGCGCTTGAATCAAAAGCTCTGATTAATCCGGGAAACAAAGACATAGCAACAGCATACAAGTCTTTAAAACTGGAAATCTCCCCCAAAGACATTATGGCCGTTCCTAAAGGACGAACGGATTGTATCGGCCGCAATACATCTCCGAAATTGTTTGAAGAGTTCTTTTCTCCGGATATGGTAGAGTTTCACAAAGACTATACAGACCTTCTCCCTGAAATCCAGATCAGGTATCCGAACGAGATGATAAAAACAAAGGAAGGCCTGCAGCTTGCCCTGCTGCACGATATTCGCAGAAATCTGAAACGCAAAATCCAGGAACGCATAAACGCTTACTATCACGAGCACGGTGACGGCGTAGAAGGCATCAACGAATACAGAAAGATTGTTGTTGCGAGAAAAGAAATCCTGTTCAAAAACCTGTGCGAGAAATATCATCTCGAAAACATTGAAAGATGGGAAAAAGAGCCCTATATGGTCTACAGGTACAGCGGGAAGGAAAGATGGCATGAGACAAAAGAATGTCTTCCCTTTAACGACCTGTCAAATGTTGTTGAAAAAGACGGTACGGGCCGTTATTACAGATACGGAAAAGCCTATCTGAAAGACGAAGGCGGAATGTGTAACATGATTTTTGATTGGGAACCCAGGCATGTGGACGACATATGCAGCATGCTTGAGATTGACGAGGATATGCTGCCCAAGGAGATCAGAGGTTATAACAGGAATCCAAATTGCGCAATAGGAAACAGCCTTCTTGACATCACAGATGCATGTCAGGAGCTTCGGAATGCATACACCGCTTCGGACAACAGTATTTATATGCCATTTAATGTCGTAATTGCCATGTCCAAGAAAAAATGGAACAAGGTGTTCGGAGGAAAACGTACTGACAATTGAGGGAACATACAACAGAACCCCTCAGTCGTTTTGCTATATAAAATAAGGATTATATGTCAGAAGAAATCAAAAGAGGCCGTGGAAGGCCAAAAAAAGTAAAACCTGCTAACTCTTTCGGTCCCAAAGGCATCAAGTGTTCAGAGCTTTTGGACATTGTGTATCTACGTCCTGAGAATGCTCTTTACTACTCAATTCACAATGTCTCTCCTGCAAGTGAGTACAAGATCCGCGCTCTTGTATCTAATCACATCCTTCCATTCTTTGAGAAATATTATGTTGCAGATCTGAGCATTGAAAACGTTTCTTCTTTCCGTTCTTACATGGAAAAGAACAATCTCAGCCGCAAATACCAGGCAGATATATACACTTATACCAAAGCTGCTTTCAGTATGGTAAACGATATTGATACATCAAGAATTTACCGCAATCCTTTCTCTTCTAAAGCTATAGCTCCGATTAGGATCAACAGCACTCAATCGCGGTATGCTGCATTTACTTTTGAAGACATAAAAGCTCTTTTTTCCAAAAAATGGGACAATTATCTAGTCCAGGCCTTCTCGTTGTTCTGCGCCTATACCGGTTGTCGTCCCAACGAAGTAATATCACTGACACCGGAAGACTTTAATATCTGTGATGACTATGTAGAAGTGACAATCAACAAGAACTGGAACGTCTATCTTAAAGCCAACAAGGATACGAAAACCGAGGCCGGAAACAGAATCGTCGTTTTACCCAGGAAAGTCTTTAATCATTTGAAAAATTTTATGTTCTGGGAAAAAGGAAAACTCTGCTTTTCTTCAGACGGTGAAACCCATCTATATTACAGGTATTACACCAAGTTCCTGAACCTGGCCATGAAAGAAAACGGTGTACAAGACTATGAAAAGAGGCATCTTGTCATGTACTCTTTCAGGCCATTTTACAAGTCATATACTTCAGACAAGCTTTCTCCTGAGCTGAGCAACTTTGTGATGGGCCATGCTGAGAAGGCAATAGGGGATAGGTACTGGCATTACCAAAGCAATCTTCATGCCCCAATTCTTGTTGAAGCAGTCAAAGATTTGCCAATTACAAATTGCTGTTGATTGCTTTAGTTTAATGTGTATATAATTAAGTATCGGTAGTAGGCTGACCAGCTGAACAAGCGAAGTCCTCAGAGACAGGCCTTTTATTGAAACAGTGTATTTAGTTAAGAATTCGCGCCATAGGGATTATTGTGTCTTTTTTTGGCCTGAGTCTTCTTAATCGCGCTTTGATGAAAGGACAGGAGGAGTGTCTTATGAGTATTCATGAATACTTTAGAAAACAGGCAAAGCTTATTCTTAAAGAGTGGAAAGCTTCTTGCCAGGTAAAAGAAAAACCGCCGCATTTCAAAATGGAATTGCTTGTTCGGGATTTTAAGATCGAAGAGGGTTTCTGCCTTCAGAAAGCTCAGGATATTATTGCCAAAATTTCAGGTCTTGAAAAATGGAATGATATTGCTGACAACATGGCAGAAATAAACAGCGTTAAGCAGGATTATGAGAACGCGATACAGAAGTATCTTGTAGAACCTGCTAATCGTACAAACGGCTTTGCAAAAAGCCAGAATAATCACAAGTTGATGGAGATAAGAAAAATGGCTACAAAATATTATGCTGCATTTGATGTTAAGAACAATTGTTTGTGTGGAGTTGGTAAATCGAAATCTGAAGCCCGTATGGAAGCATTGAACGGCACTGAGCTTTCTGAAGATGAGATTGTTGTAGAAGTCTGTGACAAGTCTCTTTACAAATACTGCAGGTTCTTTGAAGAGTATCCCGGAAATGAGATGCTTTGTAGAGAATATGAAGGCAAAGAACCGATTTGTTATTTCAGACCCCCTCGGGTATCCGTTGGAGAAATGAAAGAATTTCTGAGTCATTTTGATGACAATGAACCTGTTTTTCTCCGTAGCGTCGTAACAATGGAAGAATTTGACATCTGCACTGTCCGTTCTGATGAGAAGGCTGGAATATATTTGTGGCTTTCAAATTAAAGTAAAATTAAATTTTCCGGTAGTCGCAAAATTGCGGCTACCTTTTTTCTGGCCAAAAATAATTTGCAATTACCAATTAACAATTGCGCTTATCTTCCTGGAAACACCGATTACTGGCTTTTTCAAATACCTGGCCGTTGTTTCAATGCTACTGTGACCCAACAGACTCTGTAGCTGCCGCAGATCATGGGTGCGATCGTGCAGGTAATACTGCGTTGCGAAAAAGTGTCGGAAGGCATGCGGGTGCATGTTTGATTTCCATATGCAGCATTTTTTCGCATAGAACTTCATTTTGTAGCGAATCTGCTCCTGTGTCAGGTTCTCAAACAAGAATTCATTATCAGGTCCGTAATACTGCTCACATTCACGCCTGAAAGAAGCGGGGACAAATACAGGTCTGCTTTTCTCACCTTTTCCTAAAATTGAAAAAGACCTTCCTCTGAGATTCTTGTATGTCACCTGTTTGGCTTCTGCTATTCTTACGCCAGTACATGCAAGAAAACGTATACGCATGTACCACTTTGTTTCTCCCATAGACAGAAGACCGGACAGAAAACGTTCGTAGTCCTTCATGCTGATTGCATCGTCTTCCAGATAGAACTTCTCAACTATTTTAAGACGCTTGAGCGATACAGGAATGCCCTTGTAGCGACAATAAGCATTTATTCCTGAAATACGGACATTGATCGTTGCGGGGGTCAGCGTGTCTTTTGAGCGCCTCTTTGTTGCCTGCATGAGAAGACCCTTATACTGATAAACATCTTCAGGTTTCGGGTTCTGGCCAAAACCGCGTCTGAAAAAGTCCTTTACAGAATCGCGGTAGGCAGTCCTTGTCTGGCTTGTAAAATTCTTTGTAAGCATCCAAAGCTCAAAAGCTTCCAACTCTTTTTCTTTTGTCATAAAAAAATCCTCTCTTTACCGATTTGGCAAAAAAAGGATAACAAAGGGGAAATGGGTATCAAAGAACCGCGCTATTGTGCATTTTTGTATGAGACATTTACTTTTCCATTGATGTTTGATGAAAGCTCATTATCAACCAGGACTTTTCTTATACAGTGCTTAAGAGGAAGTCCGCGGCAGTACCAGCGAAGCGCAAAAGTACAAAGATAGTCTTCTTTGATATAGGTCTTAATTACATCATATGCATTATGGGCATCTATATCGTTGCAGATCATATCTTCTTTATAGAAGGTAGACCAGTAATCACGGCCGCCGGTTACCAGTTTTACATAATCCTTAAAGCGCTGTGTGCCTTTGTGGGCAAACTCCTGAATTGCCCTGGCACATTCTGTATTAACTTTGTACTTGATGGCATACTCATCCGGATCCATGATTTCTATTTGTGAAGGAAATGAGTCAGGAACGTTTATGTTTGTATCCATTGCTTCTGTCAAAGCAGGTTTCTTTGGGGCAATTTCGGGTTTTACACCACCTTTTGCAGCTGGATATTCATAACCGTTGTCAATCTTAAGATTCTTCTGTCTCATCTTCTTTGAACAAAGCTGATCACACATCTCGTTGTATACATTCCCACTATGGCCTGGGACCCAACGGCACTCAATATCAAGACCCTTAGCTGCTTTGTCCAGATCTTTGAAGAGCTCTTCGTTCTTGTGCCTGGCCCAAAAACCTGTGAAGCAATTAATCATATACTGAGAATCACTGTAAAGTATCACCTTTGATCCTTTGGAAATCTCATTAAGACCGATAATGGCAGCGAGTATTTCCATTCGGTTGTTTGTTGTGCTCCTAAAGCCCTCACACACGGTTTTGGGCTTTCTTATGCCATCAGCTTTTTTATCTATAATTACTGCAGCACAGGCCCCGGGACCTCCGGGATTGAACAGGCAGCCACCATCGGTATAAACATCAAACACACTTTCTTTACTGATTTTCTTTTTTCTTGTCATCAGTTTTTCTCATATACCAGATACTCGTCACAGCTGTTAGGCTCAATTGCATCAAGCTCGCTGCAACTTACTCTCTTCCAGGATTCAAAGACTGTCTTCCAGAATTCTTTTGCCTTTTCATTTTTTTCTGAAAGAAGAATGAAAACCTTTTTGCCCACCTTTGCCAAAAGAAGGTTTGCGGCCTCATGGCCGATTTTCAATCGTCTTGCATTTGGGATGATGTAGAACTGACAGATATAGTACATGCCTAAAGACTCAACCCACTGTAAAGTGCAAAAACCTACAGCTTCATTGTCTTTACAGATTAGGTACTTTTCCACTGAAGAGTTGAGGATCTTTTCCAGGCTTTCTTCCCTGGATCTTTCAAAACAATGACTGCTGTAGTTTTCTACTTCATCCAAAAACGATAAGAACATGGATGAAAAGACATCGTTCCGAACAGCATCTTCAAGTCTAACAAGCTTTATATCGTTCAAATTTTCAGGCTCCTATAGTTGAGAGTACGTTTGATGCCAAAATGGTATCACACTCATGCCGGCAGTTTGCAATGAACATATCGTCCTTTTCGGGCTTTGTATAAACAAAGCGGAAAGAAAAAGATTTTTCCTGCTCTATGATAAAATTCCAATAATCACAAAAAGAAACAGAGGAAGGCAGCATCGAGCCTTTTTCAGAGTACTTCTGGATCGTCTGTCCTTTCTGTCTGTTTGTTACAACATAATCACAGTCTGAAACAACACTCACAGAAGAGGGGTTCACTGCACCAAGCATCTTAATGGCAGCTATCAGGGCCATGAAGGTAAGCTTCTGTTCGTTTGTCGTGCTTTCAAGGTTGAAAGACTTAAAAAGCTCTTCATTTTTTTCACAGACGATAAAACACCAGGCACCCTTGCCGGACAGAAGATCTGTCTGATTGGAAATGTAAAGAGTAATTTTTCTTCCGTTCTCGTTTTCCTTGTCAACAGTCGGCTTAGTGCATTCTTCAGAGAAGATTACATTAAGAGAATGCGGGTCTTTTATATAAGGAAAGAGAATAGGGTATTTGATTCTGTTTATATCTTCCAGAAGAAGATAAGAACAGGCACTTGTCAGAGAAGAAAAGGTTGCTTTTACTATGTCGTCAAGTCTTACAAAACCCTGGCAAAAAATCTCTTCTCCTACTTTTGTTTCGTAGTAAAGCTTTGAGCCCCAGACCGCATAGTTGTGGGTATATTCTCCATCAACAAAGACAAAAGTCTGACTCTTCTTGCCTTCTACAAGTGAGCCGTTGTTTGTTGTCGTGAGGCTGTATAAAACTCTTTCAAATAGGCTTTTATCCATATTTACATTTTAATGTAAATATTGTTTTAAATCAATAAAAACATGTATTTAATTTCAGTGTCATGTTATTATTTCAACAAGGAGGCAGATGTGGCTTTCAACAACTACAAAGACCCGGATTCTTTGAGATTAAATCTTATGCTACCGTCCTACATCATCCAGAGGGGACTAGACAGAAAAGGCTTTAACGGAACTAACGGCGGAAACTTCATCTGTCCTGTTTGCAAGAATTCCCTGGGTCTTTACTGGGAGAAAAATGCAAACCCTTCGCGTTGGGCAATCAACTCATTCGGCCATTGTCCTCATTTTGGTTACCAGGGTCAGTATCCGGCAGATGCAGCGGGTATTGAACTTGCAACAGAGGGCCTTTCTTCTTCCTGGGAAAATCTTCAAAACGCAAAAAAAAGATTGATCGGAACATCTTCAAGATATAACGATGAATATCTTGAAAAGAAAAAGGAAGATGAAAAGCTCAAGAGCAAGAGAAGCCAGATGAATGCTGATCTGATTCTAAATGACAGTCAGTGGGCTGATAATATCTCTGAAGAGGGCAGGGCGCTACTGAACAAGCGCTGCATTGATTTGTCTATACTCGAAGATGATGTCAAAGAGCATATAGGCTTTCTTAAGAATGAGAAACTTTATTATCTTTACAACAATCCTGAAGGCGAACGCTATAAATATCCGGTTTCGGCTGTTGTTTTCGCCCTGGGAGAGAAAGAAGAAGGGGTTTTCAAGGGTTTTCAAGGCCGTAAGGTAAACGGATCTGATTATGAGAAGAACAAGAAATACAGGTTCCTCACAAGCGGAGTCAGTGACATCTTTCTGCCCAAAAAGCTTGAATGCCTTCAGGATCCTGAGTTTGACAGATGCCTTTTCATAACAGAGGGACCTTTTGACTGTCTTTCTTATTACATGAAAAACGGAACTGCCGTGTCAGTTCAGGGAGCTGCAAACCTTGACAAGATCATTACAAAACTTTCAGAGATTCTTCCTTCTTGTGACAGATGTACAATCGTAATTGATTTTGACTTTGATCTTGCAGGGGAAAACTCAAGTGAGAACCTGATTCAAAGAATAGTGTCACTGAACAATAACGCTCTGATCTTGCGTCATCCGGGACATTATCTTGAAAAAGATGCCAATGATTTTTTACGCAGCTATCCGAACATGTTTTCCATCCAGCTGTCAATTCTCAATGAAATTGCCAGACAGTACAAAAGTGGCATTATTACAAAAAAGACAGCTTTAACCTGTAATGCTTACCTTCATGATAGGCCCAGGGAAATGTGGGAAACTGGTGTTGTCAAATTCTTAAAAGACAACAGAGATAACTATGCCAACATGTTACCCGAACCTGTTGTTGTAGAGCTTGAAGCAGAGGAAATTGAAAATGAAAATCAAACCGTTTCTGAATAAAAACAGATTTACGATTTACAAGATTGTTCTTGCAATCAGCACAACCATAAGCGTCGTATGTACTATCGGCGCACTTAATTTGATGTGAGGAACTCATGGATATAAAAAAGCATTTTGAAAAGAAAACAGGAAAAAGAAAAACCGCAGCAATGCTACGAGGTTACAGTGTTACTGCCTCAATGCTTGCAGTAATCAGCATCTATGTTCTTTCATCAAAAGATCCGAACGCCATCACATTATGCTTGCTTTGCTTTTTCTTTCTTCTGATTTTTGGAGCATATTCGCTTTTGTCATTGCGCCTGAGAGTCATTGAGGAAAGAATGGAAGAAAAGGGAGAGAAGGGGAAGAAGAACGGAAATATTGAAATATGAGAAAACTTGTACTATTATATTAAATGTAAAGAGGGTACTGCCAATGAACGGCCGACCTCTCACAATTAGACGAATAATCGCCCAGACTGTAACGAAGTCAATGGGCGATTACTTTTTCAGAGCAGCTACAACAACTGTGATGATCATCAAGGTCAACACAAGAATCTCATATGCATCCATGAAACATCACCTCCTATCTCGTTACCGAAGAATCGGAAGGCAACGCCTCCCGATATCCAAAAACAGATTATCAAGAAGGTCAAACCGTCCACCGTTATGGCAGTACCAAATTAATTTTATAAAATATCAATATATCTTTCCACACCTACAATATAATTTAAAATCGAGCATTGTGGTTTATTTATCAATGAGCTTTATGAGTTAAAGCAACTATATTATCAATACAGTAATTCCTGCTAACAAAAATTAAGTATTAATAGTGTGTTAGGAATTGACCTTCTAAAACAAACGTATATTATTAATGCATAAGAGGATCTGAAAAGCCGACCTCTCCCAATATGGATAAGCAATCGTCAGTAATGACGATTGTTTTTTTTGTCCGTAATCTAAAATATGGCTATTGAAATTTTAAGCTTTCTGCCTTCCATTTTTTACTAGGCTGAAAAAACACTCTGTTCACAAAAATGCAGATTTGCAAAATTAGTTATTCGGTAAATTATACAACTTCAAACCGTTGATATAGAGTAGTGTTAACTTTCTATATTAGAACACTTTATTATAAAACTCTGCAACATTATTTTATGGATATAATGTATGTTCTGTAAAGTCGGGATAGGGTAAATTGTTACTAAAAATACATTTATATATCAATAAAACAATAAATGAGCCTTCTAAATTTTGTAAGTCTGCTTAATCAAAAAATATGTGAGCTTATATTATTTTTTCCTTATCTATCGCATTTTCTGCTTTCCATCTTGCAACATCAATTTCATCATCTGAAATATCTATGCTCAGATCTTTATTTTCAACAGCAACCTTTCCCCTGGATTGCACTACCTCTTTAATATCATTTACAGCTTTCTGCCTTTGTAGCATTAGTTCACAATCATCTATAAAAGCTCTCGCCAAATCTTCTGAATCAAAAGCTGCAATAAACAATCTAGTACCATCAGCTGATTGTGCCCAGACTTTTACCGCATTATGTTCTTTTATCTGCTTTAACATATAAGAAGAATCCAAACATAATATAGATCCATCTTCTCTTATTATCTGATATTTGATTTTGCCCTGCATTTATGTTTCTCCTATGCTTTTATTATAGGCTTCTCTTTTTCATTTTTACCAGTTTTGCTTTTCCCGTTTTGCTGTCTTTCCGCCATACGGCGGTAAAAAAAGAAAATGCAATTTGCAATTTGTAATTAGAAAAGGAGCTCTTTAGTTATGGACAAAACGTACATTGTTCTTAAAGAAATGAAAATTGAAGCCCTGGAGGAAAAGGTCAATTCTCTTATGACCGAGGGCTTTGAACCGGTTGGAGGTGTTTTTGTCTTTACCATTCCACCTAAGAATGTGGAAGACAGTCCTTCGTTTGTTTTCATCCAGGCTGTAGCCAAACTTCCAAAGCCTGTATATTCGGGCAAGAAGGCCCCACAGAGCCTTCCTGTTGTTGGCACTTGTCCGCGCTGTGGAAAGAACCTTGTTTACTCTAAAAATGGGGCTGTAAAATGTGAGGACAAAGAATGTAATGCAATGTTCTACATGCATTACAAGCGCCTTCTGACACTTGATGAAGCCAAAGCTGTCTTTGGCGAAAACAAAACCATTGAGATTGATCATGTTGTCAACCAGGATGGAACTGAGAGAAACTGCAAAATCCATTACACCGGAAAGGTTAATGAAACACCCAAAGGCCGTTGGCTTGAAATCAAGGAAGTTCAGTAAAAATTTACCCCTGCCGATTGGCGGGGGTAATTGTATTTCTTTTTGCCATTCTCAATACATATCAGATTTTTTTCCGTTACAATCTTTGCACAACATCTGCAGGTTTTCTATAACCGTTTTTCCGCCTTTACTCCAAGGTTTTATGTGGTCCCCTTCCATTTCACTGTACTCAAAAACATTCTTACATACCGCGCATTTGTGCTCTTGTCTTTCATATACAGTTATTTTATCATCTTCATCAAACGTTCTGAGATTCAAAAGTTTAAATGCAAACGGATCATTGTCTTTACTCAACAGATATTCATAGATTCCACTATTTTTCTGAACTTCTTTGTCTTCATGAAGCTTTTTTACTTCTTCCTTTAATACGGAAGTATTGTAAGTGTTGTTGTGATACTTGTTGTAAAGATGGCACCAATCAAGACCTTTCATATCGTCATAGTATTTGGGAAATATTTTCTGGACCCAGTTAATAACATCCTGAAAATACTGCCACAATGCATCTGCATCTGCATCTGATTTATGAGCTGCCATATAATCGGTTATATTTCTAAGCCCCTGGAATTCACATATTCCCTTAAGTGCTTTTTCAAGTAATTCCTGTCTAATAGGATCTGCTTTGATATATTTGTCACTCAATCCTTTTGCGGCACAATTTCTTTTTGAAAAATATCTTTTTGCATCAGAAAGCCATGTTCCGGTATAAACAGAATTTCTTAACTCTTGATCTGTAAGTTTTTCACCACCAATATTAACAATTTCAAACCAATCGAGTTTTTCTGATTCCGAACCTTCGCAAACATAAATCATGAATTCATAATCTAAAAGCTTTTTGTATATATCTTCTGGCAACGAGTCTTCATAATAAGATTTATCGCCGATTTTAATCTGCAGTTTATGACTTAAGAAATACATAACAGAAAGAGTTCTCTGTTGTCCGTCAAGAACTTCAAAAGTATCTGTTCCTGTTTGTGCCCAATACATTGTATTTAGTGGAAATCCTTTAATTACGGTTTGGAGAACATTTTCTTGTTTCTTAAGATCGTAAACAAATTCTCTTTGATATGCCGGTCTTATTGTCAATTTTCCACCATAAGCAAAAACACCGTCTTCTCCTTTGTCTACAAAACCGTTAAAAACATCTTTTATGCTTATTTTTTTCAAATCAATTTTCATAATTATTTTTTTCTCCTAATAATAATTCTTGAGAACGGACAAGAGTGTTTACCGTTTACACAAATAGCTAAATCAGAACGTCCTCTGTAATTTTTTGTTACTCCTATACTTTTTCCTAATTCCCCTTTTCCATACCCAACAATTTCAAACTGTTCAGGATTATAGGAATTCATAAAACTTACAGGTAGGCCCATATTGCCATAATAGTCTTTTGGAATATCCGTAATACTTGCTACATCAATACCATCATAATTCTCATATTTTGGATACTCTTCTTCATCATAGGTTTTATATAGAACAATATCTTCATGCCTTTTTGTAACATCTAGATTTGTATACCACAAAACATTTCCAAATTTTTTTGTAGTCCCATCTGGTCTAAAAAACTCTTTTACATGAGTGTATCCAAACCAAATCTCATTACCTTTTAACAAAGGGAAAACTTCTTTATATGAAACAGCTGTTTCTCGACCTATAATTAAGAACTGTTTTTTGTAAGAAATCAAAGTAGAAACAAACTCAATAAATTTTGAAAACGGCGGATTTGTTACCACAATATCTGCCTTTTTAAGATATTCAATACATTCCCTTGAACGGAAATCTCCATCTCCTTTGAGTTTTTTTACACCACTTCTTTTTGATTTAAGCAATCTATCAATATCATCATCTGAAACACCTCTTCCATTTGACATTGGTACCTCAGATACATCTAACACATATGCGTTTCCTGCTTTCAGGGGTTTGTTTTCTTCGTCATATAATGACAACTGCATTCCCAAAACAGGAGAAGAATAATAAGACGTACATATTAGCCTTTTCAGACCCAAATAATTAAAATTCTTCAGGAAAAATTTGCAAAAGTTTGATTCGTAAGGATCATCGCAATTACACAAAACTACTTTATTTTTGAAATACTTCTCATAATGATTTATTTCACTCTGAATATCTTCATATCTTGTGTAGTATTCATCATCTTTTTCAGCTCTGCCTTTATTAAAGGCATCAACTCTAGCCATTTCAATACTCCTATCTGTTGAATATTGTTTACTTTCTCATGATACCTTAAGAAATCTAAAATTGTACACGAAACTACACAAAAATCCCGGAAGATTTCTCCTCCGGGCGAAAAAAACTCTTTTGGCCAACGGCCAAATTTAATTCTTGCTTAATCCCTTCTTATTTTCCATTCCTTCTGCAGGATCGTCGGATGGAGCATAATGATACTTAGGAACAAACTTGATTTTTGAAGTCTTGATGTCAGGAATCATAATACGGCTCTGGTTTTTTGCCTGTATTGAGCTTTCATTTTTTATCATTACCGACGGAAAACTGAACTCTGTATTCTTATCCGAATAAGAAAAATCAAGATTCTCGCGCCCAATTTCAGTCAAAAGCATGCTAGGTGTTCCAGAACTATCAGTTTTCTTTGAATACTTGTTGTATGTCAGATAGCACTGCTCTGAAGCTCTGGTCATGGCAACATACAGCAAATTCTTTTCTTCCAGCATGGCCCTTGAATCTACGTTGCCATTTTTATCCCGAAGCTTTTCATCAATATTGTCCGATGAAAGCCCTGTAACAAACACGACAGGCCACTCAAGACCCTTTGTGCTGTGCTCTGTTGTAATCTTGATTGTATCACTCTTGAGATCATTTTCCACAGTCTTTTCACGGGACAGATCCATATAGCGGGCATTTGCCGCTGTATAACTTATATTTCCAAATCCTTTTTCAAAAGCCGCCTTTACCGGCGTGCTGACAGCCTTACCAAGAGATGCAGCATAATCATAATAAGCTTTCACAGCCCCACCGATTCTTTCCTGGTTGTCCCTTATAAAGGTGTAAGAAGAAGTCAAAACAGATCTGAGATTTTCTATCTTCTTCTTATTCTCTTCATCTCCGCTGCTTTCAGAAACAGAAAGGATTTCTTTTACACTCACGCCCTGAAGGGCAAGGTTTTTCTCACTTTCCCCCAAACCAGCCATGTTCAATACATTAACTATGGCTTCTTTAGAAGCTTTGTTTCTTGCAACTGCCAAAAACGAAAAGAGATTTCTCATTTCCGTTGATGCAAACTCATTCGATTTTGTCAGATAGGAGGCATGGTACTTATGGTCTACCATATAGGCCATGATTTTGGCGCACTCGTCATTGGTACGTGCCTGGATTACAAAGTCCGAATACTTTTTACCCTTTTTATGAAGGTCATCAATCTTTTCACAGATAAATGAGAGCTCTCCGTCAAGGTCGTTTTTTTCAACCACAAAGGGCTTTGAACCCTTCTTCTCATTGTTGAAAGCCTTCTGGCAATCTTCATACGTCCTCTGGCCCATGAGAGCTGCTGCAGCATTACAGATTTCCTGCGGACAGCGGAATGTCTTTGTAAGGGTAAGCTGCTTTGCCCCGATGCTCTCCAACATGAAAGCTCTGACTTTCTCCGGAACAGCTCCACGCCAACGGTAAATACTCTGATCTTCATCTCCAAAGCCATGGATTATTGTCTTTTTGCCGTTATCAGTAACAAGAGAAACAAGTTCAAGCTGACTGGGGTTGCTGTCCTGAATTTCGTCTATGAACATGTGCTTGAAATGCTGCTCGCTTTTTCTGATTTCAGGATGTGTTTTCAGAAGAATATTGGCATTGATAATCATATCGGAAAAGTCAAGCTCACCAAGCTGAGCCTTCTTGTTCTCGTAATGATTGAAGTATTCAACCATGTCCTCAAGAGAATTTCCATAGCCCTTGTAGGCCTTCTCAAAACCCGGTTTGCCGTTTTCACTGAATTCTTTGGAAGCCGAAATAAAATCCAAAATTGCAGCTTTTTCTTCATCACTTTTGTCTGGGAAAAAAGAATATGCTGTCTTTTCGTTCAAAATCATAAAGTTAGGATCCAGACCCAAGACAGAGGCATTGCGTCTTACTATATCTAAAGCATAGGAATGGAATGTTCTGACATTGGGCAATATCTTTTGTGCATCCTGTTTGCCCAAACGCTCTGCAAGGCGGTTTCTCATTTCGCTGACAGCCTTGTTGGTAAAGGTAATACAGTTTATGTCTTCGGCCTTACAGATACCGTTTTTCAACTGAAAAACAATCTGCTCCACTATGGTTGTGGTTTTACCAGAGCCCGGGGCTGCCTGAATGTAAGTGCTGCCTTCATTGTTTCTGATAATCAGCTCCTGCTCCGAGGATGCAGTTTTCCCGCTTTTCTTCTGCATAAGAGAAAGAGCCCTGTCCTTCATGCTTTGTATCTGAAGCATCTTGTCAGGTTCATCCAGAAAGGCATCTGTTATCTGGGGATTGTTTAATGCTTCAAGCACACCTTCAAGCGTCATCTTATCCTTAAAATTTGCTCTACCTTCTCCATAACTTTCGTTTTCAAGAGAGTCCATAAAATCATAGTGAAACTGATCTACATAAAAATCACAGTATTCATTAATAAGGGCCCTTTCTTCAGTCAGACTCTGTCCTTCTGGTCCCGTATCCGGCATAAAGTAAAAATCAAAATTTTTTTTGAAAATCATAAAACTCTCTCCTTACCTTTTGATCTGAATGCGCTTTTTGGACGAAAGACTCATTGCTGCCAGAATGTCCTTGAAGTTGCTGTTCTCCGAGTCTACAAGAGCACGATAGACATTGATCGTATCTTTCTGAGATGGGTTTTTCATAACCTTGTCATAGGAAATATCTCTCATACTCTGTGTGTTTACCTTGCACACCGGGAAACTGTTTTCATTATTGTTTTCAGAAAGACGGGCATATTCATAAAGCACATCACGAATATCGTAGGTTTTGCCCACTTCAAGGTTCTTTGCATTCCCTTTTTTGACTATATCCACATGTGAATGCATGGCACGAGCCATGATCTCAATATTGCGTGAAGCTATATCAAGACCGGTAAACGCATAAACTTTTTTTGCACGATCAATGTAATAAAGAAGTTTGTCTTTGTAGTCTTCTGGGCTATTAATGAATCCCGGCTCCGAATTTCCACTTTTAAAAAGCTCCGAAATCATTTCCAAAGCAGATACAATTGTTTTACCCTTGTTTACATTCAAAAGGTTCTGAGTTGCCTCTTCGTTGAAATTACATCCGGCAATGTATCCGACTCCGAGGTTGCTTTCCACTTCTTCATGGGTTTTTGCAGAAAGACCGTAACACTTTTTACACAGTCCGGTCTTGCAGTCACAGGTTATGGGGCTGCGCACCTGGATTTCATTAATATTGTTTTTCTTCAAATCTTCCAAAACAGGAAGTGTTACAGCACTGTCTTTCTTGTAAAGGACGTTGCCCTTATCATCTTTGACGTCTTTTGCAAGGTATCTGAATAGAACCGAGTCATCTACATCGACTGTCATATAGTTTTCTGTCTTACAGTCGTCAGCTTCTATGGTGATATCACTTAATGCATTTTTCAGATAATCAGAAAGATATCCGATTCTGGCTACTCCTCCACCCGAGCTCTTATCACCTTTTGTCTGTGCCTGAACAGCTGCCGGTACAAGATCTTCTGCCTTAAGACCATCAAGATAGTTGTTATCAATCATCTGATTGTAAACAAGACCTGATTTCTGTAAAACCGAACCGACGCCGAGTGTCACCTGGCTTGCGTCGCCCCAAGAACCGCGTGCTCCACTTTCCATAATGATTGCAAGATTGCTTTCAGGGTCCTTTTTGATTTCATCAATAAAATGAGGCTTCTGATCTGCTATCCTTTCATCGGCATTATCATAGAAAGACTGCTTTGATAAGTTGCCAGAGCGTTCAGGACCCGAAAGGCTCTCAAGAAGATTATCAAGTGCTTTGATATCTGAGTTTTCTTTTGTTTCTTCTACTTTCTTTATTCCGGTCTCTTTCTGCTCAAATACAAAGTCTGTCATTTTTGTTGAAACGCCACTGTTTTTTGCGCTTTCAAATCCGAAATTCCACAATGACGAGACAATGTTTACAAAATCCTGGCGGTCTATCTTCCAGGAAAGCGCCATAAGATATCTTTCAAGCTCTTTTGCGCTGAATGCTCTGTTTTCAAAGTTTTCAGCCTTATCAAGGTTGCCTACAATGTCATTGAAAAGAACACGACCGACAGTTGTTTCAATATTCTGTTCATCAAGGTTGAAAACAATCTTCTGGTTGTATAAAAGCTTTCCTTTGGACAAGAGAGTTTTTATCTGATCAAGACTTCTGAAAGTCTCAAGCCTGTCATACTTAGCAATTTGCGCTTTGTTATTATCATCAAGTATGTTCCCGGCCTTACATAAAAGCGTGCAGCTTTTGGGGATGTTCATGCTCTTTAAAGTACATCCGGCAAGAAAGTATTTTCCATTCTGATAAAGTAAAAGACAATCATCGGCTGCAGCTTCAAATATATGGCTCTTATCCTTGCCTGTAACAGTAATCGTGCTGCCTTTTTCCACAAAAAGTCCGCGCTCTGTCATAGACAAAACGTTACCGTCTCTGTCTTTTATTTCAAGACCTTCAGAGCTCGCAAAAGAATCATAAACCCTCTGTGTCCAGACTCTGTTGATGTTGTCATTTTCTTCTATTTTAGAAACTCTTACACCATAACCGTAAGTAAAATCGTGCGGTTCGCGCGTTGCGTAGTAAATACCCAAAGCCGCATCCTGTTTGGGAGAAACCAAAAGCTTTCCGGTAGTGGAAGCAAACAAATTTGGATAAGTGTGCATATAGTCAATGGCCTTCTGTTCTGTCTCTTCATCCCAGATGCCCTGAACCCTTATCTGGTCTCCGTCAAAGTCAAGGTTCATGGCAGAACACTGCATTGGATTTACGCGGATATTTGTATTCTCCTGCCCGGGAACATCATCAATCAAAACGACCTTGTTAAGCACAAATGCATGCTCATAGAATTCAGGAGAACGGGAGATCAGAACCACATGGTCGGAAGCTATATCCTCAAGGGCTTTCAAGGCTTTTTCATCGTGTTTTCTTACAAGAGTCCTTGCCGCGTCTGTAGTCAGTTCTGCATCAAGCTCCTTAAGACGCTTTATGACATAAGGCTCCAAAGTGACAAGAGCTGCAGCACGCGAAAGCCCTACCTCATCGGCTTTGTATCCAAGGCCCAAAGAAGCGTGTAGATAGCACGTTCCATCAGCATACTTTTTCTCCAGAATGTCATTGAAAAGACCTTCTTTGGCTGTCATTTTCGTAACCATGTCTTCCTGAAGCTTCTGATACTGTTTCTGGAGATTGTTTTTTGCAAGAATTATGCTCTGAAGCGGAGCATTGGAAGTCTCAAGGATTTTTATCTTCTCATTTGCCAAAAGAAGTTCCACATACATCTGGTTGCGGTCCCCTATCGTGCTTGAGGAAGAAAGGCTTGATATGGGTCTTGTAGAGGGGGGACTTACAAAAACATAACTCGTCATTAAATCTGACAGATTAAGCGGATTGCCATAGCTATCCCTAAGCTTTACAAAATCCTCAAGCATTGAATAAAGACTTCTGACCTGATCAGGATAAAAAGCAAGAAGATCTGAGTATAAAAGTTTGTCTTCATCACTTAAAGAATTATTCTTCAGAGCTTCTTTAATGTAATCAGGGTCATCTTCATGTGCTGGATTTTCCTCATAAAAGGTCAAACAGTTTTCAAGACGTTTCAGACATTCATTTGGATCAAGCTTACTTAATGCATATTTTAAAAGCTCGCCACAACTGAGAATATAAGTGTCTTTTTCTTTAGCCAGTATTTCGGCTTCTGTTGCAGTAACTTCTTTTGTCTGTACATCAACACTTATGAGGTTACCGTCCTCGTCATATTTTTTATCATCATTGAAAACAAGAACACGACTTCCGTACAAATAATTCCTGAAAGTATATACTTTAATCCTGTCCCTGTTTTTCAGAAAATCGGGAAACCGGCATAAGAGTTCTACGTAGTTGTAATAAATGCCTGGGACAGGACTTTCAAGTTGTATTACTCCAAGTTTTGTATCATTGTCTGCTGCACTTGCAACACGGGCGTTACAGCGAGGACAAATCAGACCACGGCTGTCCTGGCCGTGTGTCTGACCGCAAGGACAAGAATCAGTTTTTGGCCAGATTCTTGTTGAAAAAAGACCATCAGATGTGTAAGAACCATCTGAATTGAAAATTGAAGGATTATCTATTTTGTATCTGTCGGCAAAAAATGCCCACTCAGAAGAACTGAGAAGACGACCTGTAACATCCAAATACTCGCTGTTATTCTCCATTATAGCTGTATCCCTTTGTCAGAGCACTGTACAAAATGTAATAGACATTAAGAGCCTCATTTGTGTCCGCACCCTCTCTTTTTTCATATATCTCAAGCATTGCAGCCTTTTTTCTAGCCAAGCTTAGTAAAGCTTGAAAACATGCATCTCCCCCGACAAGCACATCATGATCCATCAGTTGAAACAGGTAAGACGCCATCCTTCTTGCCCGCCTTTCATACAGTGGCGGACAATAATTTAAAGCATCTTCCAAAAATGAACTGATATACTCACCCTGCACTCTTTATTTCCCCGAACTTTCTGAAATAAACAACACCGTCCTTGTCCTTGCGCTCTATACAGATAAGATGCTCCTTGACAAGAGCATTAAGAACAGTGTTTATTGTTTTTCTGCTGGTAGTCAGATAAAACTTGTATATGTCCTCTGCGCAGAAAATCTGCGGAATATAAACCCGGATTGTCTTGTAGATATGCTCCTTGAGCATCATCCTCTGATTGTCTTCTTTTTCCATCAAACGCTTTTTCTTGTTAAGAGCAAGATCTAAAAACTTAATCAGATTTTCTGTTACCTCTTCCTTTCCGTTTCCCTCAAAGTTGAAAAGAGTCTTCTTGTCAGCATTCTTTGTGAAATAAGAATGAGGATACTTATGATTGTATTTTTTTGAGAACGGACAGAAAGCGCACTGCTGCGTTATGCATGTCACACCCTCAATAAGCATGTCTTCGACATGACTTATCATGATGTTCAGAAGCTGCGGGTCTTTGGGTAAATCAAAATCTTCAAGTACAAAATTTGCCATAGCTTACCTCAGAACTCGTAGGAAATGCCAATTTGCGGCGTAATGGACATGCTTGAGCCTTTGAAAAAACCGGTGAAAGCATTATCAAAGAAAACTACAGGTGAATATCCACCGCGAAGTCCTACACAAAGTCTGTAACGCTCTGCACTGTCAAGAGCAAAGCGAAGCTGCAAGAACGCATCAAGCTCTATGGACGAGAACAAATGTTTTTCATTGTAATAAAGATATTTTGCATTCTCATAACGGGCACCAAAACCCCATGTTACAGCAAAACGGTTGTTGAAATTCTCCCAGTTGAAAGTCAGTAACAGATAAGGACTGATCAGGAAATTAAAGTCATCAAAACTGTAAGAAGTTTTTGACTGAGTTGAATAATACTTTAAGGGAAATCTTATCTGTGTTCCAAAGGTCAAGCCTACCCTTTCTTTTGACGGAAAAAGATAAGTTATCGAAACGTTGACAGGAACACTTGACTCACTGATTTTTGTCTTGTCTCCTTTAAGGGTCATAATATCGTAGGAAAAACCAGAAGAAATCTGAGCCGACAGGCCATCATAATGAGAATAGGCAAAAGCCCCTGATGCCCATATGGAAAAAACACTGACAAGAACAACAGCAACAACAAGTATTCTTTTAGACATATGTCTCCTAAGTTCGCATTTATTTGATAGTTATATTATAAAACATAGAAATTGTTAAATCTATAAAATTCTGTATTTTCCTCCCCTGTTTACACAGGCGGAGTTTTCCGGCGGTAAAAATTTACAGGAGTAAGGAAACCGAAACATGGGGCACTTTGGATTTCCGTAAGAATACTATGATTACTTACAACCTCATGAACAAACATGTAAGTGCACTGCTTGGCAAATACAAAAACGGCAGCCAAAGCGAAAAAGGCAAAAATGCAGTTGTACTTGCAGCCTACAGAAACAGAAACATCAGAAATACAACAATCTATCTTGTTACAGAGTCCAGCGGCAATGGAAAAGCCAGAAAGCTTAACGGTTATGTCTATTCAAATAAGAACTGGTCTTACTTTGAAAACCTTGCTTTTTCTAAAATCAGCGAAGGCTTTGCAACAGAAAGAATCACCCATAATAGGGCTGTTACAGTCAATGACTATATAGCTGCTTTGTCACCTGTTGATTAAGAGGAAAAAATATGGCATCTCAGGAAAAAAGAAGAATACCGTCAGATTTGATTTTGCGCATCTACGAAGCCATTCCACCCGATCCTGACACCATTTCATTTACAGAACTGTCCAAAAAGACCAATTGCAGGAATCCTTTCGGAGCTTTAAAAGCAAATGACCCAATCTATGAAAATGACAAGGGCCGCATTGCTTTTATCAACCGCAAAACCAAAGAAAACTTTTTATCTTATCTTAAGAGCGTCAGGGAGGCTGCCAATGCGTAGAGTGCTTCATCGTAAAGACAAAAACGGCAACAAGGTGGTCTCACTTCTTCTTGAGTCCGGAAAGCGTATAGACATGAAAGAAGAAGAATTTATGGAAATCGGAAACCTCTTTCTGGATGACTATATGAGCAACTATGGCAGGATCTGGGCTCAATATAAAAAGATAAAGGTTGAAGAAAAGGAGCTGACACAGGTGGGACATCATATGACAACCCTATTAACCTGCCAGCCTCCAAGAGAATACTTTAAGACAGCCTTCCAGCTTGCCGGTGTTAAAGTCTCATAGAATACCACTCCCTTCTCAGCAATGAGAGGGGTTTTTGTTTTTGCCTTCAGTTTTATTGATTGTTGCGCGTTTTGCTTTTATTATGTAAGTGTATTATTGATGCAAGGAGGCGTTATAAGTGGGACTTGAAAGCCTGAGCTTCAAAGAATTTATTAAAGGTCTGTTTATCTTCAGAATTCTTTATTTTTTAATAAAAAACCTGTGGCCTTTTATAATCATCTTCATCTTCTGGCCGGAGATAAACGCCATATTTGCTCCTTACCACTGGTGGCAGGTTCTTACGGCCTCTGTCGGGAAATACATCCTTGTCGCTTCCCAAGCAATCAGAAACATTCCGCTGTTCGGAACAGTGCTTTCAGTTATTGACCGCTGGGCCGATGAAATCAGGATCCGTTTGATTTCTGCACTTCAAAGCCACTAAAAAGTCAGAAGTCCGCCTACGGGAATGAGGTCGGACTTCCGGGCCTTCCAACGGAAGGCTTTTTCAATATCTTCTTTTTTCCTCTTGCCGTCAATAGAAACAAAAAGGCCGTAACAACTGCTACGGCCAACAAACTAAATAGGAAAAATAAAGAAGTCTTTATTCTTGCTTTAATAATATACACATCAAATTAAAGAAATCAAGCAAAAAATGGTTTTCTCTCGAAACCCCCACTCTAAAATTTTGCACAGGTTGTGCATAACTCCCGGACTTATGTTTGAAAATTTGGACTTCCGTTTGGCTTATTTCCCCCTCTTTTACGGACTTCCGTTTGGCTTTTATGGACTTTCGTATAGCCAAAACCCGTCAAAAATGGACTCTTGTTTGACAATTTATGGACTTCCGTTTGGATTATGTGCTATATCTCTTTTCCCAATATGAAGTTATACAGGCTGCAATACTACTTCTTTTTAATACTATAAAAACTAGCCGTAATACTATTGTTTTTCTTTTTCCAGAAAAAAAGCCTCCCGGGAGGAGGCCATGCTTGTGCAAAAGTCTGTTAAGCTGATGGAACGGGAAGTTCATATGTTACTTGAAATCAAAATTGCCAGTGGAGATTTCTTCTACAATCCTATCTCCCAAGGAAACCTGTTCATTCAAGGCTGAAAGACAATTGAGAAACAAGGTTCTGAATTCAGCCTTATGTTCCGGGAACATTATATTGTGAGGATCCAGAGGATTTTTGCTGTCCTGATTCAGATTCTTGGCAGTAAGAAGGAACTGCTCCTTGTTTTCGACCACAAGACGCTTGTAATCAGGGTTGCTCATTTCCTGGGCAAGAAGCTTGAGAACAGGACCGATATCATTGAAATCCCAGTATTCTTCAGTAATCTTAATAAAGAACTTGATAGTAGATACGCTGCGTCCACTCTTTGTGTAGTAAACTTCAACATTGCGACCTGGAATAGATGTGTTGATTTCCTGTAGTGGAAGTTCAATGCAGCGCTTTTTAAACATTGAGAAATCCTTATATGTATTCTCAAGTGAAAGCATCTTGCGGTACTGGGCAACTGAGATGCTTGCCCACCATGCATTAGGGGGATTTCCGTTCTTTCCCATGAAACCACGATAGCTTTCCATATAGATATAAAGACGGATTGCATAACGCGATGAAAGCATGCTTATTTCTTCAAGATTCAAATTCAAATAAGGACGCTCTGAATCAAGAATTGATAAAAAGGCATCATCAAATACAAGCTCGACCATATCGTTCTTCGGGGAAATCTTTGTCGCACGATAAGGGTGCAACATGATTTCATCTCCATCTTCTGAAGGAAGAGTTATTGCAAAGTTCCGGCAGGATTCAACAGCTGTATAGATAAGCTTCCTGCTCTTTCCTCCATCCTTAACCTGGAAACTTTTCAAAAAGTCTGAAATATGGAAACGAACAGATATTCCGGTATTGCGTCCGGAAAAACTTAAGGCTTTCTGATTGCCCAGATTCAAAAACTCTTTCATGTCTATTGTGTTTCTCTGGATCTTGCTTACAGATATAGACATCAAGAATAATTTCTGGCCCATTGCAGACAGATCATAAGCAGCTCTTCCTATGACAAGCTTCAACAATGCAAAAGAAGGTTTGAAAGATTTTCCCGGAGGAATGCTGTTAAGGGTGTCTGGCTGAATTGAAATTTCGTCGCCGGAAGATGTGATAAGGTTGCGGCCGCTTTCTTCATCGAAGTTGAATTCTTTTGTATTATCCATACTTAGAAAATATCCCAACCGTTTTAATGGTGTCAATCTGTATTCAAAATCTTTCTCAATATGATTTTGTTTTAAACAGAAAGGCCTTGACTTTTTCTGTTCATACGAAATTGTTCAAAATGTTAAGTTTTTTTAACAATTTGAAATTAGAAACCAAACAAAAGTCCATGGTATAACTTTACACTTTTTAATAGTCAATATTTAATTTCATTGCTTCTTTATTAGTGCAAATAAAACCAGGGTTCCGAAGATATTTACACCTTTATCCAGTATAAAGTCAAACAAAAGTCCACTCTTAACTTTACAAAATTTAATAGTTGAGCATAACAAACCAAACAGAAGTCCATGACATACCTTTACACTTTTTAATAGCTGAACAGCCCAACTCAAACAAAAGTCCATGCTTACCTTTACACTTTTTAATAGTTAGAGCATAAATCTGACTAAAAATCCAGCCACAAATTTACAATGTTTTAATACTTATTTTACAAAGTCAAACAAAAGTCCACGGTATAACTTTACATTTTTTAATAGCAAAACATGGCAAACCAAACATAAGTCCATACTTAACTTTACAATTTTTAACAAATTTTCAATTTTCCTGTAAAATCACAACCTGCATTTTAACAACATAGAACGCAGTTTTCATACAAAAGTCCACGTTTAACTTTACAAATTTTAATAGTATGGCTAAAATTAATGTATGAAAAGTCTGGATTATGTCAAACTAACCGGCATCAGGATGTTTTTAGAAGCCCATCCAAGAACTTCCGTTTCGGCTATTGCAAAGCGGTATAACATTTCACGTCCAACTGCTTACAAATATATTGAAAAGATTAAGGCCGATGATCCGAGTGTTAATAGTAAAGATAATAAGCGTCTTGTTGCCAATTATTTTTCTGAACATCCGGAAGACTCTGTATATAAATGCGCCAAAGCTATAGGGCTGTCTTATCCTACAGTTAAAAAGTATCGCTATCCCGAATCGGTAAAAAAGAAACCTGTAAAAAATAAGATTGTTGAAAATCCTGCACACTTTGAGGCTGAAGGAAATTCTGAGTCAGAATCTTATTCCCAACAGCTTCTTCTTTTTTGACTTTCTTTTTTTAATCTTTTAATAATTTTTATGCAAAGGGTGTGTTTGCATCATTCTTATATCTCTTCCCTTTGCGGTTTTGATTCACCCGCTGAACGGCTTTTGCTTTTCAGCGGTTTTTTTATAGGTTCCTCCATTTCTTCCCGCAAGCATACGCTTGAGGTCAGATGAGTTGAATTTCATATTTATTTGGAGGTGTACCATGGAGACTAACAAAACTTATGTTGTAAGAGAGATTACCAGAGTCCCTGCTATTCCTACTGACGACAGAAAAGGCATAATCGGCGGCAGCCAGATCGGTGTTATCTGCAACCTTGATAACTGTTACAGTTCTGAGTACCGTTCTTACCGTTCTTTCATGGGCTATAAGGATGAGATTGATGAGTCTACACAGGAAACCTTTTTATGCGGTCATGTTCTGGAAGATGCAATCGGTAAGTACTTTGAAAAGAAAACAGGCTTTACGGTAACAGAGCCTGATTACATGTATGTAGATCCGGATGACAGGGCTTTGATTCTGCACCCAGACCGTGAATTCCTGGTCGGCAATCTCAGATGCGCTGTTGAGTGTAAGACAGCTTCAAGTGATGCCTTCAGAGGCGTAAAGTGGCCAGAACCCGTTCTGCTTAAAAACAATGAAAGACCTTCTTTCATTGATCCTGCCATTCCTTTGTACAGCGGTTCTTCTGTTAACCCCGGCTATTATGCACAGTGCATGTGGTACTATGCCCTTGCAGGCTATGACTATGTGTTTCTTGTACGTCTTACGGATAACAAGTTTTACATCTACTTTGTTCCGTGCAACATTGAAAAAGTCCAGTTTTTCTACAACAGGACAAAAATGTGGAAACTTGCCGTTCTCAATGGCTATGTTCCCAAGGCCAAAACAGAAGAAGATGTTAAGCTCAAGTATCCCAAGGCAGTTCCGGGAAAGATTCTTGAAGCTCCAAAGTCCCTTGCCCTTCTTTTGGAAAAGTTTTCATTCATTCACGCCAAATATTCTTCGTACGAAAAACAGGAAAAGGCTTTGAAAACTGAAATCGGAGAGCTTATCGGAGATAACGAGGTTGTCAACTTCAACGGAGAAAAGATTGCTTCTTATTCAAACAGCAGCAAAAGCGGCATTAATGAAAAACTTCTCAAATCTGAAATGCCGGACGTCTATGACAAGTACTATGACCCTCTTAAGAGTCAGTTCAGAAAGCTTACGTCATCTGTAAAGACTCAGAGAAGTCTTGAAGAAATTGAAGCTGACATTGCTGCTCTTAATGAGAAAAAAGAAGTCAAAGAAGTGAAAAAGGAGGATAACGCCGAAAGTGTTCCTGCTTGATGCAGGAGCACAGGCGTTGAGTTGCCATGAATAATTCACCTTTTGAAAAGCTTAACTCAAGACGCCTTAGTGCTGATGAAATTGAGCTTAGAACCCGTATTGTCGAGGCGCGCGGAAGCTATTATGCAGAGCTTTCCTTATATCTGAAAGTCCAGACTGTCAGAAAAGTTCTCAATGAGATTTTCGGCATTGAAAACTGGATGTGCCGGGATTATGAAGTCAAAGGTAAAGACTTTTGTGAGATCTCAATCAGAAATTCCGAAACCGGAGAATGGATTGCCAAAGGTGGCTGTGGCGGAGAGTCAAACTTCTTTGAAGCCGGCAAAGCTGAAGCCAGCGATGCATTCAAGCGTGCAGCACAGAACTGGAATATCGGCAAAGAGCTTTTAAATGAACCTGTATTCGGCTGGGGTATCTACTACCCTGTTTCCGAACTTGCAGTTTCAAAGAAGACTTACAAGGGTGTTGATAAGGCGGATAAAGTCTATCTGTATCTCAATGATGCCTATCACCTGGAACTGACTGACATCAAATATGATGATCAGGACAGAATTTCAGAGCTTGAAGTAACTGAGTTTTTGGGACCGCTGAAAAAAGGCTCTATCCGCTGGCCCAACAATCAGAGCATCCCCGGTTCTGCTTCCGACGAAAAAAAGGAAGAAAAGAAAAAACCGGATGAGATGAAACTTCAAACCTTTGTTAAGGACATGGACAACCTTAAGACCAACTGGGAGCTTTTGTACAAGTATTTCGGAGTTGAAAGCACAAATCAGATGACAGACGAAATGATTGACGAGGCTTACAAGATCAAAAAGGTCTCACCTTCTTCTACAAGTCCTACCCCTGCTTCCGATTCTGCCCCTAAGGTGGAAAATGCTGCAAAGCCGACTAAGCCCAATGCACTGGAAAGCGTTCAGGCAGCGCAGAATGCCAATGCCGGGGCTGAGGATTATCTGAGGGCTCTGGGGATTATTGCATAAGTAATAGATGGTTGTGTTGTCTGTTTTGTTGCAGGCAACACAGCCTTTGTTTTGCATTAATAATGGATTATCATTATTAAAACAAAGGGAGAGTATAATGAAAGTTATAAAAATCACCGTTGATGATAAACTGTCTATCCTTGATACGGATAACAGCTATGAGAGCTTGTGCAATCTCCTTCCCGATGCTGATGGGATTGAGTTTGTTACGCCGCGATATACAGATCGGGGAACGGTTCTGGTTGTAGACGAATGCGGAAAGCTCAAAGGACGTCTTATAAACGCCGTTCCGTCATTTATGTACGGCTACCAAACTGTTCATCATAGCCCTATTGTCGGGGACGTTCTAATTATGAAGTACGTCCTGGATGCCACAGGAATGAACTACGTTCCACTTACCGATAAAGAAGCTGAAACGAGAGCCAAGAAGCTTTTAAAGGAATTCGGCTTTCTCAGAAGAATCTAAAAAATGCGCCGTCTGTTCTTGTTTTCTACCTCTCTTTAAAAATTCATTATTTTTCTTGAACCTTCGCTTTTATTATGTATTTATCTTAATAGTCATAATAAAATTAAAGTGTAAGTTAGTATTCAGAGAGGTAGATATGACGCATCAGGAAGTTTTGAAGTGTGCTGCAGTTGCAGCTATAAGTTATCAAAAGGGTTTTGTGCAAAAGACAGATGGCAGCAGTGCCCACAAAACCGAATTCTATAAGGCCACATCAAAGCTGTGGGAACACTTTCAGATTCCCATTCCAACTATCAGACAGACAGTTGCAGAACACTATAAGGAAAACTCAGGCTGGATTGCTTTTCTGCCTGAAAAAGAAGGAAAAAATCAAAATGTCTAAAGCAATAAACTCTTTTATTGATAAGAAACTTCAGGAAGAGAATCTTAACAATCAGTATTCTTCCGGAAGTCTTGCAGCCCTGCTGAATATCAAGACGTTCTGCTCGGATATGATTGAGAAAGATCTCATTGAATATACCCAGAAACAAATCGAAAGCCTTGGAAACGTTGAAGGTCCGTTTGTGGAGGGCTCGATTTCCACTTACAGCATGATCCAGAAGTATGCAATTTATCTTCGCAATCATCATGAAAGTCCGGTGGTGGCTATTGATTTCGACAACACTCTTGCAAGTGACGAGAGTTACCCTCTTCCCGGAAATGAAGTCCCCCATGCATTTGAAGTTCTCAAGTGGCTCCAGAATAAGGGCTGCCGCCTGATTTTGTATACAATGCGCACGGGTGCTATTTTGGAAAGTGCGGTAAAGTTCTGCTCTGAACACGGTATTGAATTTTTCGGAATCAATTCAAATCCTGATCAGGTTCTTTATCCTTATGCCGGAAACGCCAGTAAGGTCTATTTTGACGTTCTGATCGACGATCATGCTCTGGGAATTCCCCTTACCCAGGACAAGCTTGTTGATTGGATTGCCGTTAAGAAACTTCTTTGTGAGAAGTTTGGTTTTGATAAGCCTGAGAAAAAGCATGCAATAAACGAAAAATATGGAGTTTTAACAGTATGATGTCAGATAAAATCAAAAAAGATTCAGATCTCTATTGTAATCACAATTCGTTGGATAGGCAGCCTAAAAACGAAACTGAAGAAGACAACCAGCCGTGCATAATCTGCGCTATTTTAGAGGATAATAAAGAACATGTTGATTCTGTCAGAGATTATCTTTTGGATAACTTTGTAAAAGAAAACTACAAAGAACCTGAATGCTCCAGAAAAGTAAAAGACTTGTTTGAAAGTGAAATTTCTGATCTTTCTTTGTTTAAGAAAGTATTAGGTCAAAAGCAGTATGAAAAGTTTTTGGATTCACTTGTTTTTGTTTCAGCCAATCCGGACCACTTGGTATTACTTCTCAGCATGATCAGAAACGTTTTTGTTCCAATGGCCAGAACATATGAAACTTTACTGACAGCTTTGACTAATACACCCAAAAATAATGAGGAAAAACTATGAACAAAACAAATCTTACATTAACAAAAGAAGATGCAGAGGTACTGATGTCCAATAACGCAGACAAGAATAGAGAACGTCAGGTCATTCTCAATGAAGAGCTTACGAAAATCACAGGGGTCAAACATTATCCGTCAGTCGAAGAAATGTTTGAAGCAAAATTTGATGAAGAGAATACCAATCTTGTTAAGGACGAAGATGGAAAATAATGTTTTTACCAATGGCATTTGCATCCGGCTTCCAAAAGACAATTTTGACAACAGGATTTTATCCAATCTTAAGAATCTTGTTTCAAACAAACAATATCTTTTAAAAAAGGCCCTATGTGCTGATTGTACAGATGTCAACACTTTTGGGCCTTATATTGATTTTCCGTGGTTTCATGGACGGGTAGACAAGCAGACTGCGGTTGATACTCATCTTGTTATTTCGCAGATGGTCTCTCATGCAAAAGATGTAAATCATATTTTTGCAGTGGATAACAAAAAACAAGAGTTCAACAGTCAGGATTGTGATGAATTTTTGTCCCTTCTGGGTCTTGTTGGAGATCAGTACAACGAGGTCAGAGAAAGACTTTGCAGCAGGTTTGTTTAAAGGAGAAACCATGAAATCTTATACATTTGCTATCGAAGATAAGGAGTATGCGTATGATTTACACGGTATTTCCAATTGAAAATCCTAAAATGGATTGGTGTCCACCTCCTCAAGATTTCTCTACTTTTAAGGAAGCCCAGGAATATGGAGAAAATGATATAAGGCCTTTGGGTTTTGATTTTACAATTCAGGAAACGTACGGGGAGGTCGTATGAGCAATCAGTTTAAATCCAAATACAACCGATACTACCGCATTGAACATTTTTCCAAAGGAAAAACTGTCTATGATTCAACCTGCTGGGGTATTGTCATTGCCAAAAACATAAACGGGAAAAGCCCTGAACAAATTCAGAAAATTATTGATAACTATGAAGAAAATGAAATCGGGAAGTATTTTCTTCAGGCAGTCAGGGATTATGAAGGACATTTCAACGACAAGGACGGTCTGCCCTGTCTTGAAGAGGCAACATTTGTCTGCACTTACAAAAATCTTGTTGATTTTACCATTTCCGATAAGAACGAAATGGGCTTTAAAATTGCAGACTTTGTAAAAGAAGATGATGTATTCATTCTCAACTACGATTTTCTCAGCAAGTATTTCGGCTGTTACAAAGTAAAAAGCGACAAAGACATCATTTCTTACCTTAAAAGAGACCTCGGTAAACTTGAAAAGAGCAAGGATCCGCTTGTAACGGAGGACAAATAATGAAGTATCAGGTTGAAGTTTTTGCTGTTGATACCATAAGAAAGAAAGCAATAGTTACAGTTGATGCGCCCGAAGAGGCGCAGGCTGAAAGAAAAGCTCTTTCTGAGGCCCTAGAAGAAAAAGACAATATTGAATGGTTGAAACTGGACTACAACAATTTTGATCACTTTATGGAAGCCGGTTCTATTGTCAAACAAGACAAGGAGGAAACATGAGCGATTATCTAAAATCCATAAATGGCAACGAATGCAAGTTTTACAGACCGATATATGTTCATCCTTCCAGCAAGGTTCCTGAAGAATTTAAAAACACAAACTGCGGACACGCCTGTACGCTGTTTACAGAAAAAAGCATTCTTACCGGAAATGATGTACGCGTTGATGTTGTAATCGGCTCTAAGAAGTGCCCAGGCTGTGAAATGTTTACGAAGGCGGTTGGTTCTTCAGATGAGCAGGAGCTTTCAGTTAATTCAGATGACGAAAAGGAAATCAAAAGGATTTTCGGTATGGCCCTGTCCTACAAAAGAAAGCAATTCAACAACGAATATCCCAGAGACAGAAGCACAAAGAATGTCTTAAGGCGGGAAGTAATGCATCTGTGTCATGTTATGCTTCCGGATTACCCGGATGATGTACTTACTTGTGTAATTTCAAAACTCATGGGTCAGTTGTGATTAATAATTGGAGATTAATATGGCAGAAAAAGATAATACAAACAAAACAGTCGGCTCTGTTGAAGAACAAAAGCTGGTAACAGGTGCAAGTGTATTTTTCATTGAACAGAACGCAAACATGAAGGTCGGACAGTATGTATCATTGGTAATTGACGGGAAATTTACCGTTCAGGTGAAGAAAGAAAAAGAAGGCTATGTTGTCGATGTTCTTTCTGAGGACAACAGCAGGGATGATGATGTCATAGAAACAATGACAATATGGAATGACGATCTGGAGGCAGAAGCATGAAAGGAACAATTTTTGTGAAAAGGCTAAACCCTTCCGGTTTTCATGTGTCGGCAGCAGACACGGACAAGTGTTTTGTATCAGATAGCAACCCAACTGGGTATTTTAAAATGGTTATTGAACCGTTTTATGACCCCGTTAGCCCGTTCATTAAGTATGAAAAAACAAAGGGCGGATATTGGGTTGAGGGCGAAGGCTATATTCATGCCGACTGCGAGGAAAGGGTAAGCGAAAGCATTAAAAGGCAGAGAAGGATTTATAAAAATAGCAACAAGGTCATGTTCGTGGAGGCTAAATTATGAGCATGAATTATGGGTCTTGTATCATAATAAGAATCTCACAAACAGACAGTATCATGCGATTGATGGTTGCATTGAAAGTCTCAAAGCGATAAAGGAGGCAAAAAATGTCTAGTCAAAGAAAAAGATATAGACTGCAACGTAAGGAATACTATGCAATGCCAAACATTCTTGGCAATCACAGCTTCCCTGTTCCCACATATCGTTGGAAAGACGTTGCAGTATCAGACGACAGGCAGGCACTTGAAAAAATGATGCCTAATTATGAGAACTACCGCATAGAAGATACGGAACAAGAAGAAAAACAGTCTAAAAGGGCATAGAAAACTTTTTTAGGAGAAGAAAAACATGAAAACAAGAGCAAGCATGAGACAGTCAGAGAGAGTATCTGTTATCACAATCAGCAAAGATGGGCACGCTTACAAGAACGGTGAAGCATTGGTAAATAAGAGCGTCGTTGAGAAAATTGCAAGCGGCAAGCAGCAGATCATTTACAAAGGTGAAAAAATCAACGCGACCCTTTCAAGCATGAATTATGACGGGTCGGAAACCTGGTACGCGATTTTGGACAAGACGCGCTAAAAGCGTACAGAATAATAAATGTTCAGCCTGCCGGTGTTAAAGCATTGGCAGGTTTGTTTTTTTTCAGTAGCGCTTTCAGCTTTTGCAGGCTACGCCTGCGGATAAGTGATTTAGCAATTACCAATTGCAAATTACCAATCTTGTGGAGGTGCTATGTATATCAACATCTTTCCCAGCGGGTATATAAGCATATCTTCAAAGCGCCCGTTCTATCAGGCCATGAAGCTTACAAGCCTGCCCCACTACCCTGTTATTGAAAATAAAGAAGTGCAAAACGACAAGAATATCGGGCTTATGTACGAAAACAAGCCGGATGGCAAGGAAAACCGCCTTGCTTCCCTTCTTTGTCGAAAGAATGTAACAGGAACGGCCACAATTGTACTTCTGACATGGGATGGCTCTATGTTCCGTTGGTCCGGTTTTTCAGTATTCGGCATTAAGGCGGTGATCCGTGAAATTCTCAAGGATGGAAGTTTTTCTTCTCTTAATGACAGAAAAGCTTTTACAAGTGCACGCGCAACTATGGTTGCAGCTCTCAGGCTTCAGAACGCCTGCTGAAAAGGAGATTACAATGAATTTCAAAGAAGCAATTGAATATATTAACAGTCTTCCTGCAGAAAAGGTTGCAAAAGCCCTGGGTAATGAAATCAAACAGGCCATTGTCAAAGAGAAAGCCAAGGATTTATGGCTGATTGCAGAGCACTACAGCAACAATGATCCTATTTGGATACACACAATTGTAGGAACTAAGTCAGATGCCTCAAAGGAAATTGAAAAAGCAATCAAAGGTACGAAGAAACAAGAAGATAAAGATAAATTTGATTTTTCTTCTTCTTATTCGATTAACAAGGATGAGCATTACGGAACTTGTTGCTTCAATGACTACCATGTTGATTTTACTGCTCTAAGGCTTTCTTCCGTTCTTCCTAAGAAGCTTTGAAAGGAAACGTTATGAAAACATGCAGAATTTTCGTGCCAAATCTGACCAAGTCGGGCTTTTACAGTTCTGGGTTCGGGGTTGATGAAAAGTACCGCTGTGAAAGCAATCCAAAAGGTTTTTACAAGATTGTTGTAGAACCGATTGTTGTCCAGGGAAACAAAGACAAAGGACTGATCAGATACTGTGCCTTTAAAGAAGGCTATGTTGTTGAAGGCTTTGGTGCTGTGATTACCGGAACCATCGGTGAAATTGATAAAATAATTGAAAATTCCAGAAAAGAATACCGCGCCAACAAACCCAAAGAAATAGTTTACAGCGCTTTAGAACTGTAAAGGAGAGAAAATGAGTTCACGTTATTATGGAGATGAGTTTTATGGGATTGTTCTTGAAGATTATCCCGTTCCTACTCTTGAAAACATTGAAAAGTACATCAAAGAATACGGTCCTGATGATCTTAAAAGTATTCTTCTTGACGATAACGGCAAAATCAAAGCCAAGTCAATTGACGAGCTCAAAGACATGTGCTGTAGTATTGATTGCAGTTCCTACGATGAAAGCTACATTCTTGCCAAAGGCATTGAAAAGGAATGCGGCCTTAGAACCGGGATTTTTTACGACAATTCCAATTATGACTGCTTTTGCGTAGGAATACCACCCGTTTACCCCTTCTCTAAAATTGAGAACTTCAAAAGCAGAGAAGAAATTGATGAAATCTTTGAGAAACATGTAAAAGCGTTTTACCAGACAGAACTTGAAGTTTCTCCTGGATATGAAAGTGCTGTAATTTGGGGTTGAAAAAGGAGGTAAACATGACAACAAAGGCTAATGAAGAAATCAAAAAGAACATACTTTGTCAGCTGCACGATATGAGTGAATGCAATTTTGACGGGGTAAAGCATTACAATTTCGGCCGCCAGGATGTTTCTGAAATGGTTGTGAAGGTTTTCTCGACAGCTGTAAACAGCTTTGGTTTTGACCGAAAAGCTTTTCTGGAAGCTTTCAAGAATGAACACAGGACGCTGCAGCAGAGCATGTTCCGTGAAATTCTCAAGCTCATTGAATACGTGGCTTCTAACGATTTTCCGACAGATCCGAGAAACGAAGCAAGTAAGAAAATTGCAGTAGAACTTAATGCTGTAATTCAGGGACGCAATCTTCCCCTTATTTGATTCGGAGGTAAAATATGATTGTTAAGAAAGGTCGTTATGAATGTGATGCCGGATCCCTTAAAATTGGTAACCGCGGGTGCTCTATATTAATCCCCAACGGAATCGGAGACGGAGAATACCAGTGGGCCATAGGAACAGATCTTAAGAAAGATACTGCCAAAGAATATCCGGATGGCATGGATTTCAAGATGTGCATCCAGGGTGAAGAGCTTTACATCTATGACTACGACTGTAAAGCTGGTCTTCCTGTATTTGGACCGTTTTCTGGAAGCTTTATGGTCTATGCAAAAGATGGCAACATCTATCTTGAGCGTTTATCACTTGAGCCGAATTGGTGGGGTGAAAATAATCCGGGGACCTGGAATTGATTTTATTAAGAAAGCAAGCAGTCGGAAACGGCTGCTTTTTTATTTACCATCTTAAAAAAGTGTTGAAGGAAAAATGAATAAAGGTGCACGGGCTTTACGGCAATTGAGAGCCCTACTTTCTTTTTATTTTAACTGTGCGGCCTCATGGCCGATGGGCGAAGCTTTGAATTCAGACAACGAAAATCAATATGTTGTCCCTAACGGAGGAACGTCGATGATTATAGGAATTGACCTTGGAACCACAAACAGCGTCGCCGCCTACATGAAGGACGGGGAAAGCATTGTTATCAAAAACAAAGAGGGAAACAACACAACGCCATCAGTTGTTTCTTATTTGAAAAATGGAAATATTATCTGCGGCAAAAGCGCCAAAGATAAAAAGACAGATCCTTCTTGCTGTACCGTCTGGTCGGTCAAGCGCTTTATGGGTCTTAAGTATCATGAACTGAAAGATGAAGACAGGGACCTTCCCTACCAGATTGTCCGTCACAACGACGATGAGATTGTCATTGATACATCTTTCTGCGGCAAAGTTACCCCTGTTCAGATTTCTGCTGAAATTCTTGGAAAAATCAAAACAGACTGTGAAGATGCTCTGGGCTGCTCTGTAAATCAGGCTGTCATTACTGTGCCGGCCTATTTTTCCGATAACCAGAGAGAAGCAACAAGAAAGTCCGGTGAAATTGCAGGACTGGAAGTTGTATCAATTATCAGTGAACCTACCGCTGCTGCTCTTGCCTACAACGGTGCAGAGAAGCAGGAGAATCAGACTATTGCAGTCTATGACTTGGGTGGAGGAACTTTTGATATTTCCATTCTGCGTTTTGAAAACGGCCTGTGTCGAGTTCTTTCCACAAACGGGGACACCCACCTCGGAGGAGATGACATTGACAGACGCATTCAGGATTATTTTGTTTCATGCGTTGCAAGGCTTTTCGGACGCAACCTGAAAGAAGAGCTGAATAACCCCCAGCTTTCTACAAATGCAAAGCTTTGTCTCAAGATTCTGCGTTTTCATGCGGAAAAAGCAAAAATCTATCTGTGTGAGAATCCCCAGGCAACATATGAGACAACAATTGATGATTTTTCAAATGGTGAAAGCCTTGTTTTAAAGCTTTCTTATAAAAACTTTGAAAATATCTCACGCTTTGTTACCGATGCCACTTTAAAGTGCTGCTCGAATGCTCTTTCAGATGCAGGTCTTACCAAAGGCCAGATTGACAAAGTTCTTCTTGTCGGTGGTTCTACAAAGAGTCCTGTCGTAAAAGAAGCAGTAAAATCTTTCTTTGAGAAAGAACCGAAAACCTCTGTCAATCCCGATGAGGCCGTTGCTCAGGGTGCTGCAATTCAGGGCGCAATCCTTGAGGGGAAAATCAAAGACGTCAGACTTGCCGATGTAACACCTCTAACTCTTGGCATCATGGCCAAAAATGATGTGTTTATTCCCCTGATCAAGAGAAACACAACAATTCCCTGCAGCATTACAAAGACATTTACCAACTCTACTGATACGGGTGTTATCAACTTCCCTATTTGTCAGGGTGAAAAAGGCCGCGCAAGCAGCAACACAAGAGTCGGTATTATCTGCATCAACGATGTCAAGGAAAAAGCCGGAGATGCAAGAATCAGCATTACGTTCTCAATTGACAAGAACGGCATTGTCCAGGTTGATGCACTGAATGAGAAAAACTCTTCAAAGCAGAGCATCAAGCTTCACAGAAAAGCGGTATAAATCTCTCCCCTTGCGGGAGAGAAAACCGCAAGGAGAAAAATATGATAACCAGCTCACTTCCGATTTGTGATGAATCAGAGATTTTAAACTTCTACAAGTTTGTGCGTGATGTCTGTTTCAGAGAAAAATATGATAAGTTCAAGACTCTGCTTGATGCTATTGTTGCTGCCTATAAACAAATGGCCGAACAGTATTACAAGGATGTTCCGGACGAGCTTATCTACTACTCAGGCAGCATTGAATTTAATATGGACCGGGACAGATTTTTCTGGATTCCTCTTGAAGAAAAACTACCGCAAATTCCCGGACTTTTCGGTGAAATCGGTAATTCTATCAAGATTGACAGGATAAGCTACAACGAAATCAAAAACCATGTCGGAGCATGGAATGATAAAGCACTTCCAGTTATTAAAAACAATTTCTCTGAATTTTACAGATACTGCACTTCTCTTCCAGAATTTATCAGAAAACCCAAAGACTGTCTGAATAATGGTGGATTTGATTCTCGTCTTCACTTTGTCTTTGATCTTGAGAAAAAGTGTTATGTTCTTATGTATTACAATTACACGTATCACAGCCATCAGGAAGAAGTTTTTGTCTGTGAAAACGAAGACATAGTTCAGGCATGGGTCAACGACTACTGTGAAAAGAAGTTTGAGGAAATCAACCGTATTCTGGACTCCCAAATAGGAAAAGAATTTCTTTCAGACCTTCCGGCTGCAGAAGAACCTGTTTGTGAAAAAGTAATTGAAAACACAGAAGAATTTTCTACTAAAGAACCCGAAAGCCCTTGCGATCAGGAATCTGAAAGTATTGAAGAAGAACCGGATTCTGAAAAGCCTAACGAAAACGGGGATGTTCTTTCAATTCTTGATGATTTGAAAAATCTTTGCAGCAATACAGAGGCCAGCAAGAAAAATAACAGTGTTCAGCTTTATCTGGACTTTGCAAATGAGGAGGCAGTATGAGCTCAACTTTAACCAATGTAGAAAAGGAAAGAATTGAACGCGATATTGCAGAGCTCTACTTTCCCAACGACGTTTCAATCAATTTCCAAAAAGAAATTGAAAGGATCTACAATGATTACTTTCTCACAATGTATCCAGATGTAAAAGGCGATGCTATAAGAAAGACATTCATCGATGTTACCAAATACGGTAGAGGACTGTTTAAGATTGAAGGTCCCTACTTCAGATCGTCTTTTACAAGTTGTGACTCACAGTATGAAAAGAAAATCTTTGAGGAAAAATGTACTATCCCCCACTTCAGGGAAGTACTGAAAGCTTATCTGGATTTTGAAAATCAGAAAGAAAAATTTCAGGTTCTGCTTAGAACAAAACTTTCTGATATCAGAACTGTTGCTCAGTTTCGTAACAGACTGCCACAGTTTGCACAGTTTGTAGAAGGCTACGACATGACAAGTGACCTTGCCGTGCCGATTAACCTGTCCGACATTGATGTGATAGCCGTCTGACTTTGTGCCCTTGCCGTCCATGACGGGCGGCATAAGGGGCGATAGGAGAATAAACTATGGCTTATAATTTTCCCTTAAACGAACGCTTTGTTTCGTGGGTAAATAAATGTAAAGAAATGCTTGAGGACATCATTTTGGAAAGCGTAAAAAAGTATGTTGATGAGAATTCAAGCATCACAGACTTTGAAAAGCAGTACATCCGCGAGCATGAGATTATGAGAAGTTATAAAGTCATATCCGACGGAGATAGAAAAGACGGACTTCGAAGTTTTATCACTGAAAAAATGTTTTACTACGACTATTCTTCAAACTACACCGGAGATCCGCTTTGTAACAATATTGACTATTCTCTTTTGGATGAAAAGGGCCAGGAAGCCTGTAGAATCTACAGTATTCTAAGTTCTATGAACGCTGAGTTTTCTTCTCTTGACGAAACCAGAAGAGGCATCTATGCCAGGGCTCTGTTTCTTGAACAAGACGATAAGAATGATAGCATTATGAACCTTTTACAGGAGGTTGTATGAGCAATTACCTTTCCAGTTATCTGACCGACAAAATAAAGGAAACACAGCACATAGATGAACTAAAAGATATTCTTGAGAATAAGATATTAGTCCTTTCGGATCGCAATACCGTTTTCTATAAAAACATCAGATACAAACATGAAGTTGAAGTAGAAATCAGACACAAAGATTGTAGTGTTACTCTCAGAACAGATTGTTTTGTCCTAAGACATTCTTTAGGCGAAAAGCAAGTATTTGACGTAGATGAGAAAACATTTTCTCTTGCAAAAACCATCAAAGAAATTTTGGCTTCAATTGATGTGATCAGAAGAATCATTGAGAACTGCAAAACAAAAAGAGAACTTATCGAACTTTCAAAAAGAATTCCGGTTCTAAAATCTTTTGCAAAAGACTTTGATCTTGATGAGTCCAAAACCAAGGATGAGAAATTGCGGGAATTTGTTGATAAATACAAAACAGTTATCGAATATCTGGGAGAAAAGGCCGTAGGCTGATTCTCCCTTTGGGAGAATGCCTATGATCAGTGAAAACTCACGGCAGCTGATGAAAATCCTTATTTCCAGCGCCGAAGAATATGTCAAAAATAACAGCGCAATTGCAACCCGCGGAATTACAGCTCATATGCTGGAAAACGCAAATGCAATTCTCAATAAAATGAAAGCTGCAGCAGAAGTTGAAGATATTGCTATCTTCAACAGCCTTCTTGTTAAGCTTTACAGAATTATTCCGCGCATCACAAACAACGGCTTTTTCGAATATGAAAAAGAGCGTGCTTTTGAACGCCTTAACGAAGAGCAGATGTTCATCGATGCCGTAACCAAAACAAGAGAACAGAAGCTTTCGAACACCAGCGAGGCTCCAACATCTGAAGAAAATTTTCTGATTAACAACGGCCTTGAAGTGCATGACATCACAGCTGAAGAAAAGTCTTTCATTCTGAACATGATGGGCTCTTGCAAATCTTCCTTTATCAATGCATGGAAGGTTTGCAACAAAAAGGGTGAAGAAGCTTTTCAGGCTTACAAAAAGAAAAGAAACATATCTTCAACGACTATGCTTTGGCACGGCTCTCCTACTGAAAACTTCCTTTCAATTTTCAGTAACGGCCTAGATATAGCCCATGCAAGACACGGCATGTTTGGCTGCGGAGTTTATTACGCGCCCATGGCCAAGAAAAGTAGAAACTATACGTCTACACGCGGTTCGTACTGGAGAAATGGCAAAGCGGATTTCGGGATTCTGGGAATCTTTGAAGTTGCAACCGGAAAGGTTTTTGATCCGGGCTACAGCACGCCTTCAAGAATTCCCTCTTCTTACGACAGCCTCTGGGCCCGCAGCAAAAACGGCTATTTGCAAAACGATGAGGTTGTCCTTTACAACGACAATTCATCTTCAATTCGGTATCTGGTTCAGGTCAGATAGGAGGCATACATGTCAGTTGATTTTAATAAAGAAATCTATGAAGGCTGGACAGTCGGAGACTTTATTGAAGAGCTTAAAGGCGAGATTGCCTTGATCATGAACGGCTCTTCCTGGAAAAAACCATTTAAAACCAAAGCAGAACTGAAAAAGTACTGCATGGACAACCAGCCGTACTACAAAAAGTACATACCCGAAGTAGTCCAATACTTCTCACAGCTCTACGGCATCAAATAAAAGGAGCGTTTTATGGGAGCATTCAATTACAATACCAATGACTATATCACCCTTGCAATTCATCCTTATTCCCATTGGGAATTAGGGCAAGACCTTGAGCAGGATGACGAAGAATTTGCCAAGAAGTCTGAAAATTTGAAAGAAGAATATATCAGCGAACTTATTGATGAGTATTACCGCTGTGACGAACTTAATGCAAAAGAAATACTCAAAAACTACAGCTTTTCATTCTTCAATCCAAAACTTGAATGCGGCTATTACGAGGGCCTGCAGCTTATCTTTGATACAGACTTTGATTTCTACCGTTCTGAAGACAAAAAAGAAGCCATTAAAGAGGCAACTCTGTTAGGCAAAATGCTCAAAGACCTTGTAGATGTCGGATTCTGTGTCTGTTATCCCGGATGGTGTACAAAATACCTGGATTACAACACTTCAATCAAGAAAATCAAAGAGGCCGTCAGAGCAATCAAGAAAGATATCTGTCAGACAGAAACAGACTGGAGTTACTGCCACAGAAGGAAAACCGCCTGAGGAGATATCCATGAAAGGCTGCTACATCATCTACAACACACGTTGGGGCTACTGCTTGCAGCCCCATTATTTTAAATCGGTATCTGCTGCAATCAGGGATGCCAAAGAGACACAGATGGCTTTCAGACTCTTTTCTTCAAGCGATGGAAAACTGCTTAAAAAAGGCTGGTATATCGATTATCCAGCCAGGAGGAGCATATGAACAAATTTAGAAATCACGTTATCAGTCTTGCAAAAGCAGGTTTCTCTGTTGAATTCGTTTGGTTGGATTTTGTTCAGAAAAGAGCAAAAGAGTGGAAAAGAATCTCCCTCGATAAGGGCAGATTCATCATCTTGAGCGTGTTTAACGATCTCAAACTAGGAAAAATATCATGAACATACAGCAAAAAGAAATAAAAAGCATTTTGGAAAATTCCGATGTTGTGATTCTTGATACAGAGACAACCGGGCTTGAAAAGGATGCCAGAATTATTGAGCTTTCCATAATAGATTGCTCTGGTAAAACACTGTATACATCCCTGTTTGACCCCGGTGCTCCCCTGCCTGATAAAATCACGGAAATCACCGGACTTACAGATGCCGATCTGAAAGGAAAACCGTCATTTTCAAGCGAAATTGCAAAAATCCAAAATGTTCTTAAAGACAAAATCATTGCCGGTTGGAACATTGAATTTGATATAAAAAGGCTTGATTATGAATTTGGTCGTCTGGGCCTTGTTCTTGACAACCGCTATGAAGACATAATGCCTCTTTACTGCAAGGGAAATAACAAGGAACTTAACAGATCCGGCAAGTACACTTGCAAGCTTGTAAAAGCCAAAGAAGAAATGAATATCGGATGCAACCAGGAACACAGAAGTCTTTCCGACTGTCTGGATACTCTTGCTGTTATGAAAGCATTTGTCGCTTACCAGCCTGAATGTCAGAATCTTTTGGATTTTTCAAAAGAAAAATATGAAGGGACTTTCGGTTTTGTAAATGCCGTACAGAAGGCCATGCAGGGCTTTGAAGTTACCCGCGGAGTTCAGACAAACGGAGAAGCAGAGAAGCTTGTGGTTGTCTTAAACAGCCCGTTTATCCGCTTTAAAAGACCCAACAGCAGCAATTCCTACATTCTTCAGAATCCGACAACAGAAGATATCCTCTCATGTGAGTGGACCGTTACGGAGGCGTCATGAACAGTGCAATTCCCCTACCCGTTTCAGACCGCTTTTTCACAATGGTCTCAGTTCAGGAAAACAACAACAAATACTACCACATGCACAAGCCCGTAGGAGATACCTTTGACTGCGAATACGGGCGCATCAACGGCAGCGGTTTTTTCGGCTCCAGAAGCGTTACCTATCCTGTTGAAAAGTGGGACAGCGTATATGCCTCTCGCATAGATCACGGCTACAGTGACATAAGTGAACTGTACTTTTCAAAGAAAGTTGAAAAAAATGCTGAAGAAAAGAGTGAAGAAAAACCTGTAAAGCTTGGACTTACTGCAAACCTTATGGCCCTCTTTAGGTCTTTTACAACATCCTTTGTAAGACACAACTACAACATTGGAATTGAAAATATCACAGAGGCAATGGTCCAGCAGGCAGACCTCATTATTGAAGACATGGAGTTTCTTGTCAGACACCGTTGCCGTGTTTTTGAATTCAATGAAAAACTGTGTGAGCTTTGGAGAGTCATTCCCAGATCAATAGGAAATACAAGAAGCGAATGTGCCCAAACAGAAAACGATTTTGCCTTCATTTTGAAAAGAGAATCGTCTTTCCTGGACACTCTAAGAGGCAATGTTAAGAGCAACAAAGCTGAAGAAAACAGCGATGACATGGAAAAATACTGTCAGGATCTGGGCCTTGAAATCAGAGAAGTCAATACGAAAGAGAAAAACGAAATTATCTCTCTAATGGACAACTCTGAACGCTATGTCAAAGCCTACCGCGTTGTAAAGTGTAAGCAGGAAAAAGCCTTCAAACGTTATGCAAAAGAAAAAGGCAATGTCAGGCTTTTGTTCCACGGTACGAAAAACGAAAATCTTTTCAGCATCATAAGCAACAAGCTGCTACTCAATCCACATGCTGCAATTACCGGCAAAATGTTTGGAAACGGAATTTATTTCGCCAATAGTTTAAATTCATCAAAAAGCACGCGGTATACCAGCATAAACGGATCATATTGGGCACATGGTAAAAGCAGCCGTGCATACCTGCTTATGTATGATGTGGCAATGGGTAATGTGTATAACACATCAGAGCATGATTATGCATGGGAGCAGAAAGGTTTTCATCAGAAATACGACAGTCTTCATGCTCATGCAGGAAAGGTTCTTTACAATGATGAGATTATCACCTACAGCGAAGACTCAAGCCTAATCCGCTATATCATTGAGATCCGCTGATATCTGATAAATTGACTTAAACCAGCGCGGGGAAACCTGCGCTTTTTTCTTTGTATTCCGCCATACGGCGGCAAGGCTGCAAGTTGACATTAATAAAGGAGGTAACAATATGGGAATGCCACTTTGTATCAGATTCGAGGATTTTCAGAATGCACCGGATTTGGCCTTATATTTTCACTGGGGAGCTGAAAGTTCATCTGCAAGAATTAACTGTGTAGGAGAAACACTTTACGCCATCAGAGACCTTAAGAAAGATTCAGAAACACTGGATATCCTCAAGGCCCTGACAGACCACCTCAAGAAAGCAGGTCTTAGCACAAATACCAGCTGGTATAACACAAAGCCTTATGCCGTAGATGATGATACCCTTTTGCCTGAAGATCTTGAAACCTATGAAAAAGAAAAAGAGATTTTTTCACCTTTCCTTTTTGCCATCAGAAAAGGTGAAAACAAAAACGAAGGATTAATTTCCATTACTGAACACTTAACTAAATCATTTGAATACAACAGTGATGATGTATGTTATCTTAGTCCGGAAACAACTTATTGTCTGGTGGACTTTTTTGCTGATGAGTTCAAAGAGGACATCAAAGAAGATGAAGATGATGAAATAGAAATCTTTCCTCTTCCTGATGAATTCAAAAAACAAATTAAAAATGAAGAATGGAAAGAAGTTCTTGAAAATTACAACAAAAAGACTTCATACCACGATTTTTATGAATGTCCCTATGACAGTGACAAGGTATTAATCGCTCAGTAAAAAGGTTTTTTTCGCACATGACAGGGAAGATGAAGTTTTTCTTCTTCCCTTCTTTTTTTGGAGAAACATATGCAAAGTATTGTCTCATACCCGGAACGGGGAAACTACGGTAAAAACTCTTACCGTGGCAACTGCTCAGGACGTCTTATTGAAGACATCATCAAGCAGTACAACCTAAAGCAGCTTTCGGACTTCATGGTTGGAAGCGGCACAACAGAGGATGTTGTTAAAGCCATGGGAATTGAGGGCTCTTTTGCCGACCTAAATAGAGGTTATGACATGATAAGCATGGATATTCCCACAAGGTCGGAGAATATTTTCGCGCACTACCCTTATTTTGATATTATACGTTACTCAGCGGAACAGTATTCAGATTCTGAGGTTCAAAGAAAATATGGTTTTGACCCAAAAGTAAATGACCTTTCTCGTTGTAAGGATTGGGATGAGTTTGTTCAGAAAATGAACTACTGCACTCTCAAGCAGTTTCACAGTCTTGAGAAAGGCGGACGGATGTTCATTTTAATGGGCGACATCAAGAAAAAGGGAAAGCTTTACAGCATGCTCTGCGACATTGCAAAACCCGGCACGCTTGAGCAGATAATTATCAAGGCTCAGCATAACTGCGTTTCTGACCGGTCAACTTATTCAAACATGAACTTTGTACCTATCGTGCATGAGTATCTCATGGTCCTTAAAAAGGAAGGTGGTCTGATTGTTCCGGTTAGTTACAGTGACAAGAAAAAACTGGATATCAGAGACAGCACGGCAGCTTCATGGCGAGACATCATCCACACAATCCTCGAGCAGGGAAAATGCAGTCTGGAAAGCCTTTATTCTCAGATGGAAGGTCGTCCCAAAACAAAGAACAATCCGCACTGGAAAGAGAAAATCAGGCAGGTTGTCCAGAATACAAAATACTTCACGCGCCTTGATGCCGGAGTTTATGCAGCAGCATAAGGAGCTAATAAAATGCATATTTCAAAAGAAATCATTGATGCAATCGAAAGTCTGGATTGGAATATTGAAATTGAAAGCGATGGTAAAACAATCTTTCTTAAAAACTATTCCCCGGAAGGCCAGGACATATCCTTTGAAATTTCCGCTGAGAATGATGAAGAACTCGTATCAAAACTTCAACGGAATTATGAGAGTTACGATCCTGAACAAGAAGCATCACTTTGGTATGGTCAGAACAGAGGAGAACCGTCTTCACTTGAAACGCTTCTTAAAGACATGAAGGAAACTCAAGAAATGTATCATCGTCTTTATCTGGTTTGCTACAGAACTTTGAAAAACCTCAAAATCTCTCAAAAAGACGAGAAAAAGTTCAAGTTTGAATTTACCAGCATAAAAACAATATGTGAAAAAACCACATTTGTAATTGAAGCCGATTCTGAAAAAGAAGCCAAAGAAATTGCATCAACTTATTCTTACGAGGACTTTGACAACTGGCACGAAGACCCAAAGGCTGTCAAAGAAGAATCACTTACATGGAGGCTTTTATGAGCTGGGATTATGACCCTAAAAGAGCTGCCAGGAATTTTCAGATTCGTGGCAGAGTTGAGGCACGCAAGAAAGCATATCCGGTTGGTTCCAGAGTTGAAGTTATCTACATGTTCAACGGAACGCCAGCCGGCACACAGGGAGTTGTAACAGGTGTGAATTACAAAGGTACCGTATACGTAAAGTGGGATAACGGGAAAAAAGACCATGCCTGTGATGGCTATGACATGCTGAAAGTAATCAGTCGGCCTGCCGTCTGATTTGAAGAACAAACTGCGCCCTATTCTCTTACAGAAGATAGGGTGCAGAAATTTTTGGAGAAAAACATGAAAGCTTTTGATATCAACTGGGAAATAGATTTTGATGAAATCTACGAAAAGCTTGATGTGATGACTGCAGAAAAAGCAGCAAAGGCCCTGGAAATTTCTGAAGAAAAATATGCAAACATGTCCACCGAAGAAAGACACCAGTATGCCTATGACTACTTCAGACATCGTATCAGAGCAATGGAAGAATTTGTTGGTCTTCCTGAAGAAGTTGAAATTTCCGAAGGGATTACTGACGAGGAAGATATTACCAATTACCTCTCAGATAAATTTGGGTATCTAATTCGCGGATACAAACTGGATACAGACAGTTAAGGAGGCTTTATGATTTGTGATCACTTTGTAATTGAACACACCGAAACAGGTGAGTTTGAGACAGATGGAATGGGAAACACGGTTCACTTTTCCTATTACGAAGATGCAGCAGAATACATTAAAGAGAATGAACTTGAAGATGTAGAAATCGTTGCACAGTATTGATGGAGGATATTTATGGAAACACATGGAATGACAAGAATCGAGCAGCAGACAATGAATGCAATCATAAGGCTCCCTTCTCTTCTTGAAAAAATGAATGAGAACATTGAAAAGCTTGCTATAAACAATTTAATTGAAGACCAGGCCGAAAATGTATCTGAAAACAGTTTCATCATTGTCGATCCTGAAACAAAAACAAAATTGATCATCAAAAAAGACGATTCAAAGCTGTACATAAAATCATTTGTAATGACTGAAAAGGTTGCACAGGCTCTTGCAGCTATGATTTATGCGTACTTTTTTAAAGATCATGTACGTTCAAGACTTGAAGAAGAAGGCTATTCATACAACGAAAATGACATTCGGCATATTTCAACCACTCTTATGGACCAACTGCTAACTTATGATGATTTTTATGAGCTCCAGAACAAATGTATCAACTACATTGCTTCGGAAAAACTTCATCTGAATTACAAGCTCAGTTATGAAGAAGCCCTTGAGAAGCTTAACAACGGCGAGTGGGATAACGAGAGGTTCAACGATGCCGTAAGAGATGGAGAGCTGATCATGCCGAAGGAGGATTGATGAATACAACTGGGCTTGGACATACGAGTAATTGAAAAGATTTATACCCGGTCAGGCTTTTTTGACCGGGCTTTTATGTACTTTTAAAATAGTTTTGGTCTTACTGTTCTTTACAGCCCTATCCTTTCCGTTTACAACGGAGCCCACAAGACCCGTGTTTTAAAGTGATAAGACTACAGAGCCTAAAATTGTTAAGGTCTCGGCTACCAGCATAATTTTCAAAACCAAAACACAAAACATCTTCTTGCCATCAGCTTTCTTGTTTTCAAAAAAGAAAAAACGGGCATTAAAAAAATTTTTATCTTTGAAGGCTTTTGAGCCTCAATCATCCCAAAGGAGGGTTGTTATGACTATCTTCAAAGTTTCAGCTGATATTCTTCAGACAATCAACAGTCTTTATGATTTGATAACAACTAAACTTGATGAACTTCGGGACAAAGGTATCATTGGCTATGTTTATTGGCCAAAGATTCTTTTTTCAAACATAAGTGAAACAGGGCTTCTGGGTTATTACGACAGAAAGCAGAACCTCATTGTTCTTTCCACTTTCCTTCTGGGATATGAAAACAGTATAAAAAATGTTTTTCTGCATGAGCTTGCCCACTTTGTAGATCACACCCTGAACCAGACATCCCGACACGATAAAACGTTTTCTGATATCTGTAGGCTTTTGGATGTTGATGAATCATACCTGGGCGCCAAAGCCAGAATCTCCATTGAGGAAACCGAAAAGAAAAAAAGCAAAATCCAGAAGCTTTTGAATTTGTCTACTTCTGATTTTGAGAAAGAAGCTGAAAGTGCAATCCTCAAAGCTCAGGCTCTCATGGAAAAATGGGACATCAAGATTGATGAGAACAAAGAAGAACTTTACGGAGTCCAAGTTCTCAATGAAAACAAGAGTCAGAGGTGGGCAAGTCACCTCGGTTACAGTGTATGCATGATCACAGGCTGTTTTTCTGTTTTTCAGGGAAACGGAAAACTTTTCTTCTACGGAACAGAAGAACAGGTCGAAGCAGCTCTTTACATCTTTGATTCTCTTGTTCAGACCATTGAAAACCGCTGTGAAATCATAGTTAAAGCTCTTAAGGGCGTAAATCCCAATGCCCGTATTAGCCGGCTTAGAATCAAAGATGGAATCAGTGTGGGTTTTCAGGAAAAAGTCAAAGAGCAGAACAATACTCAGCTTATGATCCGCTTCAATTCCAACTGCGAAACATACAAAAGGATTTACGACAGCAATATTGTCTACAAAAAGCAGAACAGATTCGGCGGAGACGGCTTTACGATGGGCAAATTTGCCGGGAAAAAAATGAATATTCCGTGTGGCAATAGAAACAGTATTGTCAAACGCATCACAGATTAGGAGGCTCTTATGGATACACTTGTATTAAACGGAACTGTATGTTCCGAACCTCACTATTCGGCTAAAGATGCATGTACTTTTGATTTTGAATCAGATGGAAAAAAATTTGAAATTGTAAGTTTTGATGATCTTGCTGAAAGCTGCATAAGAAATCTCAGGACTGGACAGAAAATAGCCGTTTGCGCAACTCTGTCTATTGATGAAGAACAGTTGTTTGCTTCACACATTGAAATTTTACCCAAATAAAAAATGAACATAAACAAGGAGCTAACCATGAAAATGATTAAGGCAGATCTGCCTAAAAGTGGCAGAAATAAACTTCAGGATTTCATAAAGTCCTTTATCGCAAGCGACATGGAAACAGTTGAAATCATCAACGAAGGCGACTATAAATCAACTTCCTCAATGTTCAATGCCTTGAAGGTAACAATTTCTAGGGGCATTCCAGGTGTCAGAGCCGTTCAGTACAAGCATCGTGTGTATCTTACAAAGATCAAAGACAAAAAGGAGTGATACAGTGGCAAAATCAACTTTTGAGCGCGATCTTGCCGGGGAATTGGGCGAATATTGGCAAAATAGAGCTCTTGAAAAGATTTCCGATTATCAGAAAAAAGCTGAGAGCGGAGAGATTCTTCTTGATGATAATAATGCAGCCTACTGGAAAAGCAGCGGCAACTACCTGCCCCAGGATTCGGCTGAAATTCTTTTACATACCTCTTTCAAGTTTGACTATGAAAATACCCTTTTGGCTGCAAAAAAACAAACAGAAGGATTCATTGAAGACTACAAAAAGAGAATGGCCAACTACAAACCGGATGAAGAAGAACTTGTCGAAATGAGGGCCGCTTTTGGTGAAGGTGCCACGGTAGTTAACGTTTTTACCGGACAGAGTATCAAACTTTGAGTTTTTCCGCCCATGGCGGGGTAGGAAAAATATGAAGATGCCTTTTTGGCATCCTAATTCAACGGAGGTAACATATGTATCAAGGACATGAATTAGCTGAAGTTCTTTCCACGCTGAAAGAACAGCACACCCAGAAGCGTGACTTCTATGTTCCCGGCCAAAAAATGAGAATGAACATTCTTGATGACGGAAAAGCTCAGATGAGTTTTGAATCAAAGGAACACGGTCTTCTGGAATTTGACATTGCAGATCGCTTTCACAAGCAGGCTGCAGACAACCTGGGAATTCCCTACAAGTACTACTGCAGCATGAAAGAAAACAAGCCTGTCCTTCTTGCCCAGAACGTCAATGCATGGCTTGAGGACAAGAGCAACAACTATCTTTTCAGAAGTTTTGCAAGAGAGGACGGAAACCTGGCAAGAGCACTGCTTTCGGAAAAATATCGCCGCATGGATAACATGCAGATTGCGGTCAATTTGCTTCCGGAGTTTCTGAAAATTGACGAACTTAAGGTTCTTTCGTGCGAAGTGACTGAAGACAATCTTTATATCAAGCTTGTTAACCAGAGAGTTCAAACTGACATCAGAAAAGGTGACACTGTTCAGGCAGGAATCGTCATCTCCAATTCGGAAGTCGGTCTCCATGCCGTAACTATACAGCCTTTGCTGTATCGTCTTGTGTGCACTAACGGAATGATTGTAAATTCTTTAGCCACAAGGAAATACCATGTCGGTAGACGCTTTGATGATCTCATTGAAATGGGCATGCTCAGCGAGCAGACAATGGACCTTGATGACAGAGCATTGTTCTCAAAACTCAAGGACGTTGCGCACTTTGCAGTATCTGAAGCCGGTCTTGAGCGCAGCGCAGAAGCACTGAAAATTGCAGCTGATCTTCCCATTGTCGGAAAGGCAAAGGATGTTGTCGAGCTTACAAGCAAGAACTTCAACCTCACCGAAAGTGAGCAGGATGAGATTCTTGAAAATCTCATAAGAGATGCAGATATGAGTCTGTATGGCCTTGGCAATGCAATCACAAAGACTTCTCAGAGCGCTGAGAATTATGAAAGGGCTACCGAGCTTGAGAAAATCGGCTGGAATGTAACAACCATGAATTCCCGCATGTGGCACTACATCAACACAACAAACCCAAAGGCTCTGAAAAAGAGAACTTCATCTTCTCTTTTGGATGAATCAGCCGCCTGATTTGAAAAAAGGCTGTATCAGAGAAATTCTGGTACGGCCTTGTTTTTTGTTTTAAAATTTTTCTGAAGGAGATAATCATGAAAAAGATAATTATGATACTAATGATAATCGCAGTCTGCTTTTCACTTTTTGCCACTTTCAATTCAACTTCCTATTTCCAGAGTGAGAAGATCACTGTAAAAGAAGCTTACCGTGACGGTAATACCATCTACTATTTTGAAAGAGCTGATGGCACTGTTTCCCTTGTAGGTAATATAGGCCTTGGCAAAGAAGATACCCGTTTTGAAGTGTCTCTTGGCAAGACAAAAACAGAAATTGTTGAAAACATAAACACCCTGCTTTCTATTGCCGAATATCTAGGCAAGGAAGGAAATCATTTTGACTATGTTCAGATTACAAAGGATCTACGTATTTGTCTTGGAAACGTACGCAGCGGAAGAACTGAAAAGATTGTGATCTACAAGGATTTCGGAACACCGAATCAGAAAGTTGCAACTTTTCTTGTCGCCGATATCCAAAAAATAAAGGATGTGTTGTAAATGAAAAAATTCATCGTACTCTTTTTGATTTTTATCAGCATTGTTCCTGTCTTTGCAAATACGGCCAGATACAACGAGATTGAAATGGGAATATCTTATGCCGTCTCAAAGGCAAAAGACCCCAATACCGACCGGATTTTAGCCCCTGACGGTTATTCTGTAAACGGAGTCGGATTAAGTCTATATTACAGCAGAACTGTTCATACAAAGCGTGGCTTTGATTTAGATATCTGGTCGCAGTTCAGTTTTGTACTTCCACAGCGGATAGAACTTGGAAATACTCTGATTACTAAAGATGTTGCAAAAAGATTTTCCTTCCTGGATTTTGCGGTAGGAGCATGCTTTGATTTTACATGGGGAGTTTTTCACCTTGTTACGGGCGCTGGATATTCTATTACAAACATTGAAGTCAAATACAAGACCGGAGAGTATTCAAGCAGAAGTTACAATGCCATTTCTTCCGGTCCTGCCCTGCTCTTGAAAACTGAATACGAACTTGCCGATAAAGCCTTTCTGAGTTTTACAGTACTGCCACAGTTAATAATTCGCACACACCGCGATATTCATGAATATGACTGGGGTTACCACAGAATTGCAACCGCAACCGACAAAGGCTACACCTTAGGCTATACATGTTCGGCTACATTGGCATTAAACTATCACTTCTAAAAAAAGATGGGGTCGACTCTTAGGAGCCGGCCCCAATTTTTTGGGTTGGTTTTTTGGACTTTTTTGGGAAAACAGACCTCGATCAACCCTTTTTTACTTCTTCAAGAATCTCAGACCTTCTCTGCTTGCAAAGTTTTGCAAGATCTGCAAGAGAAGTCCTTGAACGTGTTGCCGAAGCCTTAATTCCTTTTGCTTCAAACTTCTCGTTTTCCGCAAGGTAAGATTCAAATACAGCAACAATCTTTTCGTGAGTATTCATCAAATCCTCCTGTCAATATACTCTGTAAAAAATGCCAACAGAAATCGGCATAACATATAATGCCTGCTTGATCGTGTATTCATCAAGCCATTTACCCTTTAATGTTACATTCAAAGGAAGAAGAGCACTGATATTAAAACCTGCATTTTCAAGCTTTATCTGAAGCATGGCCTTTGCATAGATGGGTGTTTTATTGATGCTGTCGCTGATTTTCTCTTCATGGTTTTTGAATGTGAGCTTGTTTTCAAGAGAAAGATTGTAATCATACGGAACAGCCGCACCTACTTTGAAGAAGAAAATACCGCCTGAAACCAGACTAAGATTTACCGATGCAAAACCGCCTAATCCCAGGGTGTTGCTTTCAGGGTTCTTGGCGTAATAAGCTGTGACATCCAGATCTATAAGAGGAAGCTGGATATCCAGATTAACGCCGTACCTGATTGAAGAAACAAAAAACTCTTCCATCTTGTCAGGAAGTTTTTCAATTACTTTGGTAAAGTTGGCATCAACCATAGCAGTTGCACCGATATTGATTCCAAAGTAATCCGATCTGGCAAACAAACCGAAAGGAATGACAAGCAGCAATGCAAAAATCAGTATTTTCTTCATACTTTTTATTGAAAACCTCTATGTTCGTTTATAACATAGACATATAATAAATGCAAAGGAAATTGGTAAAAAAGTGACTGAAAAACAGACTTTAGGACTAATAAAAAAACAAAAATCAAGGAAATTTGAGATCGTTTTTGAAAACGGTGAGACAAAAACCGTAGAACTTATCCTTGAAGGCGATAAAGTATACTACAATGTAGAACTTGCTCTGGGGCTTGTGGCAAGAGTCTATCTGAACCTTTCAATGTGCCAGCTCAAGGCTGCAAGTTAATACCTAAGGAAATCTTTTTCCGCCATACGGCGGAAAGTTTTGATATTTGATATTACAAAAGATTCCGAAAGGCAGCGTAATCGGAATCCTTTGTATGGCATTGTACCTTCGTTTGTAAGTCTTTTCATGAAGAATCCATGTTGCTTATAGCGTTTTTGATTCATTATTCCCTATCGGTTTTCGCTGCAAAACCAAAAATGCCTGAAGTTCGCACAGGCGCATCCTCTTTCCCCTGTCCCCCTCCCCGGGCAGGGGATCTTTATTTTTCACTTTCTGAAAACCTCGGGCCACTTTGAAAGTTCATAAGAATCCTCAACAAGTTCTTCTATGCTGTCATCAAGCTCGGGGAAAAAATCAATTCCGGTAAGATATTCAAGCTCATTGACAGTAAGAAGGTATGGCTTTAGGTTGCCATTCTGATAGTCCTGGGGAAGAACCAGGGCTATGGTGTATACGTTATTGTCCTTATCAATTACAAGTAAAGCCTTATAGCACTCAAGAGGCACAAGAACACCACTGCCGATATAGTTGTAATTTACACCTTCTCTGATAACAGGACCAGAAACCGCATACAACGTTCCGTATAACCGCGCCACATCACGCTCTGCATCTTCTGCCTTGAGCCATAGACCAGCATTGTACCTACTGTGTTCTTGTGGCACCATATTAGTCATTAAGAATGTGGAGCTCATAGCCTCTTCGCTGTATTTGGCGCTTGCTGCAGCAAACAGATGTCCGCGGTCATAACCGCTGTTTCTGTAATCCGAAAGGGTTGGCGTTGTAGGTACTTTAGGATCTTCTCTGAAGTCTTCTGTTCTGCTTGCCGTGCTGTTGTTCAAATGCTCTCTTGTTATGGTATAGGCCACCCAGTCAGCAACCTTGTATTTACTGTTCCAGCATATTGTATAGTAAGTTTGGTCAACTACCTGGTGGTCCTTTACGCGCTTTGGAATCTCAAGACCACTTACATTGTCACTTTTATATGAAGTAGTGTTTAAGACCTCTTGAGAACCACCTGAAACTTTTATAGAGCCTTCTATGCTATCTCTTATTTCCGAAAGGCTTTTTTCAATGTCATTTACTGTATCCTTACCCAAAATGCTTACAGAAAAACTTCTGATTTTCTTGTTTACGCTTTCAGGAAGGCTGATAAAGCCCAGTGCCAATGCTACAAGCAAAAACACAGTAATTAATACAAATACAAAAGATTTTTTAGATTTTCTTTTTCTCATACGCACTTACCAAAAAACAAAGCTGCCGCATACAAACGCGACAGCCCTGCTCTATTTGTCCTTTATTACTCTTTTTCGTTGGGATCCTTGCCGATCTGCTCTGTTATCTCTTTTTTGGAAAGCTCGATTTCCTCATAGTAGTCCGAGCTGTCCGGTTCATCTTCCTTGGTGTTCGCCTTCAGGAAAAGAACAAAAAGAATAATTGCAAATACAATTACCAAAAGAACTATGACTAAAATCATTATCAAAGGCAGATTGTTTAGAAGTCTTGTCGCATCCTTTTTGTCAGGTTCAGCGTTCATTGAATTAAGAGCTTCATAATACCTGCTGGAATCATAAGTCTCTGAACCTTCAGAAACGCTCTTTTCCGGCTCGTTGATTGTTGTATAGACGTTTGTGATGTTAGTCACATTACCCTGACTCTGAGCCTCAGTGCCTTTTATCTCATAGGAATAAGAAGACTCTTCTAGCTTTCTATCAGAATAGGAAATTGAGTGAGTAACATCTGTTATATCTTCCGGATTCTTGATAGAAACATCTTCATTTTCTGAATAAGAAATACTGTTATAAACACTACTCTTATTAAGCGAGTCCAAAAGCTCGTTCAAAGAAATGTTCTTCTCTTTGGCCAATTTCAGAGCTTCTTCAAGATCAAGATTATTCTGATCCAGAATTGTCTTTGCATCTTCAAGACTCATACCTGACGAGTCTTCTGTGTTACCCTGTAAGAAATCAAGCAAAATTTCCTTTGCCTTCTGGTCATCGCCCTGGAGGATGTCAAACACGCCCTGGGCGTCTCCGCTTGTCATGATAAGGTCAATAACGTCAGATATGGCTAAATCGTTTGTCTGTGCTACAGAAACGATCTTTTTAAACCTTTCAATATTCAAAACATATCTTAAAAGATAAGACAGCGCATCAAAGTCGTAACCTGCATCGATGAAGTAACCAATTAATGTATCAAGCTTCATATCAAGTACAAGCGACATGTTCAGAAAATCGTCAATTGTAAAACCGTAAAGCGTCAAAGCTCTTAAAAGCTGATCTGTTATGTCTGAATCAGTTAAAAGTGTGCTGTTAAAACGCTTTGCTAGAGAAACATCATCCGCCGGAAGGGCTGCCACCCAGATTCTTGTTTTCGGAACTTCTGAAGATTCAGATAAAACAGCTGTCTCATTTATAGTCTTCACTTCTTTAGAAGATGCACATGAAACAAGTAAAACCAAAGTGAAAAATAAAAATATAAAAATGTTTTTCTTCATGCTGATTTTCAAAATCAGCGACCGGCTTCTGAGGCTGTTGTGTACCAACCGATAATCTTGTAGTCAGTACCGGGAACCGTCGTAATTGCATTAAGGCCGCTGAACGTGGATCCGACTGTTACAGTCAACGATCCATTGTCGAATCCTCCTCCGTAATTAAGAGTTACAGTACCGCTCCATACAGGCGTTACGGTAAGATCTCCATAAACGTTAGCAGGAATGGTCAGTGTTGAGCCTGTCGCAGTAGGCGTTCCTCCGGATGCTCCGGTTACAGTGTAGCTGTTGAGTGTCCAGCTTATGTTTCCACTGAGAGTCGGGGCAGTAATTGTTCTTGTCTGTTGACTTGCACTAATCGAATAGGTTGCCGAGCTGAACGCTCCTCCCGTGGAACCATCGCTTGCAAAGACAATGTTATAAACAGCTGCATTCCAAATTGCAAGGAATGTCTGAGAACTTGTATATGACCATCTTGTAGTGGATAAGGCTGAGCCACTTCCCGTTGTGTTCCATCCAACAAAACTATAACCGGTTTTTACAGGATTGGAAGGAACAACCCAAGCGCTGTCATAAGTCTGGGTCTTTTCTACGGAAGAAGTGCTGCCTCCAATGTTTCCACCATTGAGGTTGAATGTTGATTTATATGTATTGGCAGTCCACTTTGCATACAAGTTGAAAATGCCATTGTTATCAGCTGAAAGGTTTTGAACGCTTTGGCCATTTGAGTAGTTTGTACCACCTGCATTTGCCTGTGTGTTCCAGCCATTGAAGGTCCATCCGGTAAGAGAGAAGGCATTGCTTGTCAGAGCAGTAGAACCAGCATCATAGGTGAAGTTCTGGTCTGACATAGTGCCTGTAATGCTGCCCGATGCTCCGGAAGGCTTGTTTGAGTTAAAGCGTACTTTATAAGTATTAGCCTCCCACTGGGCTATAAAGGTTGAAGCAGCGGTAGGCATGTTTGTAGGAACAGCAGGAAGCCATGGTGTAGAACTGCGGTGATAGCCTGTTCTGCTTAAAGTCGGGGCCGTAATGGCACTTCCGGCCTTAGTAGAGCCTGCCGGGGTTCCTGCAACTGTTACAGAACCGCCGTTTGTATTCCATGTGAGAGAATAGGTTTTTCTGTGTGCATATACACTGTAGTTAGCCGATATTACCGTAGATGTGCTTATTGCAGATCCTGAGCCTTCGGCTGCCGTGTATACGCTTGTTTCATAGGTGTAACCGTCGATATAAGTTGAGAGACTTGTAAGAACCTGCCCAAGTGTCTGTCCGGCTACTGCCTTGATGGTTGTGCTCTTCTGAACTTCATCAGCATCAAAATAATAGAGCGTGAAGTCTACAAGAGAACCTGCACTTAAAATGGAACCTGTAATGTTTGTAGTAACATTACTTATTACCCTCAATGCCACGGTTTCACCTGAGCCGAACAGCTCGCTGTTAACGGTGTCGGTAAAACGGAATGACATGATGTAGTGCCCGGATGCAAGACCTGCTATACGCTTTGTAAAGGTTATTGTCTGTCCTGCGCTGTGGCTTGTCTGCTCCAAAATCACTTCTCTTTCGTCCAGGCTTCCGAGAGCATGATATGAACATACCAGCTGGCCGCCGGAAGACAGAGATGGGGCTGTAACAGTAATGTCAACAGCACCAGTTCCGCCTGAAACCGGATAAAGAGTCATGGCTAAAGCAGTATTTTTGGTTGCACTTGTTACTTCACGTGTGACAGAACCTTCATAGATTATGTTTCCTGATGTGTCAGGAAGACCTACATAGATCGTCCAGGAACCGGGTTCAAGTGCAGTAAGTGTTGCAGAGTCCGAGGCAACAGAGCAGAGATTTGCCCAAGAGCTCTGAGTACCGGAAACAGGGTCTCCGGAAACCATGGCAAAGTTCGGGATAGCCTTATATTTGTAATTGGCCCCCGCTACAAAGCCGTTTGAGACGGACAAGAGTTTTGCATTTTCATGTCCGCTCTCATCTTCCAAATAAAGTGAAAGATCCACAGGTTCTTCAGACTCTTCTTTGTAGTAGAAATTCACCGAAGTATCGTGTCCTTCACAGTCTGTTGTCAGCACCGTAGCTGAATGAACATGTAATGTTTCATGTTCAGCTGCAGTTGTAGGTGTTGTCTGCTCTATTTTGTTTTCTTTTTCGGGAACCGGAATTTCGCTATTACAAGAAACAAAGACAAGAGACAAAAGCATGAATATAAACAAATATTTGAACTTATTCATTTAATGCCTCCAATGCTTCCAGTGAATAGTAATTTTCCACATAGGCCGAGCCTATGATCGTGTCCCCGCCTGCAATGGCTGTACATACACAGCTGACAATATGAGTCCTTGCACCGGATTCAACTGTCGGGACGTATGTAAAGACCTTGTTGTGGCAATTTGTTTCAAAACCGTCTACAAACCAGCGGTACGTTTCGCCAGTCACATTCGGATTGATGATCGTGGCAAAATACTGTTTGGAAGTCGAGGAGCCTGTAACATTAACATAAAGTTGAGTGAGCATGCTCATCATCTCAAAGTTAAGATCAACCCCCTCTCCTTCCGTTTCAAAAACAGTATCATTAAAATGACCTCTGATTGTGTAAGCGCTGTTACCCAATATCGTAAAGACTTCAGGAGTAATGGTGTATTCAGTCCATAAAAGACCTTCTGCATAATAGACGATCTTCATCTCATAAGAACCCATGGGAAGTGATAATGTCTTACCGCTGTTTGTCGCATCGTTGTAGAATCTGATAAGCGTCGGATCGGTCATACCATATTCATTTGAGTTCATGCTGACACTGAAAAAGTCTTCAGGCAACATTTCAAATTCTTCTTCCCCTACGGCCCTGTATGAAACTTCCAGGTATGAATTTACCCTGTTCGGTGTTGCAATGTCGAACATGATGACAGAGTTGCCTACATTTGAACTACCTGAAGGATTAAACACAATGTTTACCACAGGTTTTTCAGAAGACACCTCTACATCCGTTGCCTCTGCTTCGCAAACAGGATCGCCGTTACTGTTATAGCCTATACAATAAAAGTCCCACGTACCGTACTCTATCTGAATCGTCTTTTCCACATCCTTGGAAAAAGACTTGGCCTTCTTTGACTTGTAAATATTGGTCCACTCTTTTACTTCACCTTCGGCCCCGGGTTTGGAAACACACAACGCTTTGTAGGCAATTGTTGAGATATCCACATCGCCGGAAAATTCAAAGGATGAATTGTATGTATCGTCCGTTGTGTCAGATACAAGCTTTTCAAAATTAAAAACGAATTTAAGAGTAGCAAAATCCAGATCAACGCGGCTTACAGAAACATCCTGAGAACACGAAACCATGACCCCTGTTAAAAGGGCCATGGTTATCGTGACTAATATGTTCATAAGCCTAAAACGTTTCATACGGCTTTTAAGGTTGGTTTTCTAACCTTTTCTCCCCTGCTGTTACTCTGTTACAAACTGGCTGTGTGCATAACCAACTGCAGCAACACCGTCAATTGTGCCAGTTACAACACATGTGAGAACGTGTGTTCCGGTCTTTGTGTAAGCAAGTGAGAATGCAGGGTTTGTTCCGGCATTTGTAACCTGTACGCCATCGACGAACCATACATAAGAGGTTGAAGCAAGTGTACCAACAGCAACGGTAGGAGTTGCAAGAGTAGCTGTAAGAGTTGTTTCGTTACATGCTGCAGCTGTTGAGAAAGAAACTGTGATAGTTCTGTCATCAACAGTAATCGGTGACAGTTCAAGGTCAATCAGTTCACCGGCTGTCAGTGTTCCGTTGATTGCAAACGGCTGGCTTTCTGTTACGCGGAATGCGAATGTCTGACCACTCATGACCTGGTTTGCTGCAATTTCAGACGGGTCGATGTACTGGAACTGCATAACATACAGACCAGGCTGGAGATCAACAGTACCTGTGTAAGCTGTCATACCGGATGCTGAAATGCTGCCGAGAGCTACAGGAACAGTGTCAGAAAGCGCGATAGCGTTTCCGTCGATTGTTGTTGACTTGGAAGCAGTTGCTGTCAGTGAAACAGATGTACCTGAACCCAGTGTGGCAATATCTGCCAGAGCAACATACTTAAGAGAAGCAGTTGCGCCTGTTACTTTAGGAACTGTAACACCGAAAGAAACTGTAACAGCTGTGTTGTTAGCTCTGTTTCCGGTGATATCGTTCTTAAGAGTAATTGCAAGAGTGTCATTGTTTGTTGAGAGGTTGGCAATATTTGCTGTTCCATAAAGAATAACACCGCCTGCGCTGTTCTTTGCTCTGACTTCGATTGTCCAGTCACCACGAGCCATCTGCTCGAGTGTTGCAGCACCTTCGCTTACTGTCAGAGAAAGCCAAGAGCTCTGTGTTCCCTGTGCTCCGGGGGTTGATGTACAAGCTGCCTTGTATTCATAAGAAGCAACAGCAAGTCCTGTAGCATAACCGTCAGAAAGAGTATCAATAGCTTTTGACTCTCCTGAAATCTCTACTGAAAGGTCAACATACTTGGCCTCAGAACTCTTAAGCTCGCCGACTTCGTTGCTACATGATGCAAAAATAGCTGCAACAAGAAGCAAGACCATAAAAACGTTAAAGCTTTTTTTCTTTGTCATAAAATTTGTTCTCCTTATTTTGACAAGAATTTCACCTTAAATTTTTGTTTTTGAAAGCCCGATTGTCAAGCCTTAAATTCGTTTTAATTATATGGGCGTGTTATTAAGTTATGCTTACCGCCGTATGGCGGTCTGTGTAAGTTGCAGTTTGACGCTTACTTAGGAGGGATTATGTATCTTGTTATCTACCCAAACGAAAATATCTACACAATGACAAAAATTCCCTCTTCTTTCCTTGAAAATGGGAAAAAACTGGTAAATATACCTAAAATCCAGTCCCAGACAGGATCTTCTTTTTCTGTCTTATGTCCTCTAAGTGATGAAAAGGAAAACAAAAGCCTTGAAGAACTTACGGGGAAAAAGCTCTGCGGTCCTGGAATAATCTGTCTTGAAAAAAACAAACACTTTTATCCTATGTCAGAACTACAGATCAGATACTTTTTGAACAGCGTTCTGGATAATGAGGTTTTTTCGGGCAAGAGAATCAATGCCCTGATCTGGGACAAGCTTCTGTGTCGGAAAAAAATGGCACAAATGGTTTGAATTTCATGTATTAGTTTAAAAATGCATGTTATAAATTATACATCTTGAATCAAAGGAGAGATTCTTTATGGCAAACGACCTAAACAGAGTTGACCTGATCGGACGCCTTGTGCGCGATTGCGAGGTCAAGACAACAACTTCGGGCACGCCCGTATCCAGGTTCTCAATCGCTGTAGGCGAACGTCGAAAAAACGGTGAAACCTGGGAAGACGAAATCAACTACTTCGATGTAGCCTTGTTCGGAAAAAGCGCAGATGCCTTAAAGCCTTATCTTACAAAGGGCCGCCAGGTTGCAGTTATGGGCAAGCTCAAACAGGACCGCTGGGAAAAAGACGGAAAGGCAAACAGCCGTGTGTATGTTCTTGCAGACAATCTGCAGCTTCTTGCTGCACCTTCAGAGAATCCTGCCCAGAGTAAGGGAACAACGGCCCCTGCCCCTGCTGCAGGCGCACAGAAACCCACCCAGGCTCCACAGAGTCCCCAGAACGCTGCAAAACCTACGCCTGCACCTGCCCCGGCACCAGCAGAACCTGTAGTTGAAGAACAGGGCACATTTGACGATGTAATTCCGTTCTAATATGTTAAACTTAGGGGGCAACAAAATGCCCCCTTTTTTATTTGGAGAGAGTTTTGGATACTACATATTTGATTGTCAACTTACAGAAAGACAAATACCTGATTTTAAAGACATCTCGGATCTACGAAAAAACACCCAGTAACAAGAGCTGGAAAAGCAGACCATCGGAAACTAAAAAAATCATCGTTTCCGAAAAAGACTACTCTACTTTTTTAAGCCGGAAACTCAAGGACAAGAAAACTTCCGTCATATCCTCAAAAACAGATGCAGGTTTATATCCTACGCTTTTTACCAGTTTATCAGCTGATGGGAAAACAAAGACCATAGACAGCTTTTTCATAGTGTCCAAGGAAAACTTGAGAAAGACGGCCAGTAATAAAGAACTTGAAGTCCTGCAAGGCATCAAGAGCTTTGATATGGTCTACGGCATTTTGTGCCTATATGACAGCCAGGGTCGAAGCATAGCCTACAACCTTGATTTTTCCCAGATAGTCAGAGATTAACAATTTCCAATTGTAAATTAAAAGGGCCGGTGTCGGCTCTTTTTTTGTTTGATGGTTTTATGGTTCACAAACAGGTTTTTAATTTTGGAATTTTAAGGTTCTGGAGAAAGAAAAACTCTTAACTTTTAAGAAAGTCAAATAGTAAATCAAATGGATAAATTCAAATAGTTATTCAAGTATAACTTCTTTACCTATTTCTAAATAGTATATCAATCATATCTGCCTTTTCTTTCGTTACCTGCAATTACCATCAAGTACAACGACATGTCAGGCTCCCCCTGTCTTGCACTGCCGGCGGCAAAAACAAAAGGGCGTAACAAAAAAACGACAATAAACCCGGCCTGTGGTTTGAAGCGTGCTCTAAAAGAAGCCTGAAAGCCCAACTGCCAAAGCAAGCTTTTGATGATTGCCATCCCTGGTTCTCGCAGACTGCCCTACTTTCCTCTTACAGTCTACTATACTTGCTCGCTTGTTTCTTTTTCCCCGATAAAAAAAGAAAAACCTGACAGACCCTACTTTCTGAAAGCTTTTCTGAACCTTTCAAAAGATGCCTGACGTTTTCTATTTTTAGTAAATATTTTTTCATATTGGGAGGAAGAAAATGATTTTTGCATTACGCCCATATGGGCGGAAAACTGAGAAGTGCCATTATCTTTTGAGAAATAATGGAATTGTTTATAGGAGGAAAACTTATGGAAGAAAGGTTAGTTGTTAATTTTACTTATTTTGAAAACAAGGATAAATCTTCTTTTGAGTATGTTGCAGCTTTTGAAGGTCCGGCTTTGGAAAGCACTTTGTATAAGAGCATTTTCACAAATCCAAAAAAATCTGTTGTAAAAATTAGGAAGAACTTTGAAATAAAGATTTCCGAATTTGTCCATGAAAGATGCTCTGAAGATTCTGCTTTTAACTGTCTCAATAAATTTGATTGCAGCTCTTGCAAGGGCCACTATGATTTTGTGAATAAGGATGTTTACTCTATTGGTATTGACGATTCATATCAGTACGATGTTTTCATTTCCAAAAACAATAATGAAATTTTCAAAAGAGCAACGCAGGATTATCTGAACAGCTTTAATATGCTATGGGAATTCTTTGAGAAACTGAGAAAATCTTATGGAAACATGGAATTTGATTTTGATTGTTATCAGGAATATGCAATCTATGAGTATTTCAAGGATTCTTTTACCATTGACTATACAAAGCCCTTATTTTCTTCTTTTTCTTTTGTCTCTCTTTATGAAAATACAATCAAAGATGCAAAAAAGCTCTTGGATTTGAGGTTAAATAACAGCAGTCTTTATGGAAGCAATGTCTGCGGTTATACCTATTTTTCCTGATTTTGTTATTTCGCCTATGGCGAGAAAAAATAATAATGCTTTTACGGGCTTTAAGCTTAGTGCTTGAAGCTGATCGGAAAGTTTCCAATACTTCCGATAATTCTGGGACTGGAACCGGAAGTGGAATGCAGATCTCACAGCGCTTGGCGTCTTCAGAGTTTTCTGTGGTTTTTCTCGACTCTTTTAAAAAAATCACACCTCCCGGAAGTTCTGGTACTTGTACCGGGGTTTGGAATAACAGTACCGTCGAGGGACTTGAGTGGTTCTGAAAAAGCTTAAAACCTATGCGGGAAGGCTTTTTCAAGGGGTTCGACTCCCCTAAGTTCCAATTTTGGAGGAATAATGATTACTGAAATTATTGGCAATCTTTTTGATTACGACTGTGACCGTACTCCAGTACACTGCATTGCTGCGGATCATGCTATGGGTGCAGGAATTGCTGTCCCGATTGCACAAAAATATAACTTGAAAAATGCTATGAAAACTCTCGGAATACTTGATTTTCCTTCATGTGTTTTCGTTAATGGCGTATTGAATCTTGTAACTAAGCGTTACAGTTCAAGCCGTATTGCTATTAACAACGGCGAAAGCCCCATTCTTGCCAAACCCACTTATGACAGTTTACGTTTAGCTCTTAAATCATGCGCAAAAATCTGTCGTGAAAACAACATTACAAGACTTGTTATGCCCCGCATCGGTTCAGGTCTTGATGGTCTTACTTGGAACATTGTTCGTCAGATTGTAATTCAAGAACTTTCGGAATTTGATGTATTAATTTGTTCTTTGTCTTAATCAAATTTTTTTAAAAGGAGAATTTATGCCTCAGAGTTCAAAGTTTGAAAAATGTGATTTGAAAAACGGCTATTGGGCTCGCTTTCTAGTCAACGGCATTGAAAAGGCAGCCTACAGCCTGGACCATACCTTCCCCGGAGAGATGAAAAACACGCTGACTCTTGTGGCCCATTCAAACAACGTTGAACAAAGCGATGTGTGTATTCAGCTGGTCCGTGTTCTTAACAATTCCATCCGACAGTGTGTAGTTGTCAGTCATTAGCTAATTTTACCCCTCTGAAAATGAGGGGTTTTTTCTGTCTCCGCCCACGGCGGATAACAAAAAGAGCCGACTTATAAATGTTAAAGGAGATTTTTGTTATGACACTTTTAGAATTTATTTTCACATTTATGGCTTTAGGCTTTCTTGTCGGCTTTGTCTGCTTTTTTCATGAAATCGGAAAAGTTCTGAAAAATTGTAAATCCAAATAAGGAGGTCTGTATGAAATACACCTTGGGTGAGAATTACAAGTACTACACCTCCTTTTCGGAGCTGCCGCTGTGTGAAAGGCCTTCTGTTGTTGTTCAGAAGACTCCTCATGCGGTTCCGGATGTAGGACTTGTCAGTACAATTTTGGGCATCAATGACCCCTACAAGGCAAGCGAAGCGCTTTCATACCTTGTCGAAAGTGCCAACGGCTATGAGATGCCTTCTTGTTTTAACAGCTCCCAGAAGGCAAAGCTTCTGGCCTTATCTGAACTTTTATCCAGAAACAAACCCGGACTTAGGATCAGAGACTCGTCTGACATTTACAACCTTGTCAGACACTATGCTTACTCTGAGCAGGAGCACTTTGGGGTTGTTCTTCTGGACGGATCTCTTACTGTGAAAAAAACATTGATTATAACTGTGGGTCTTATTAATAGGACTCTGGTCGGAATGAGAGAGTCATATAGTCCTGCCATCGCAGAAAGAGCTGTTTCAGTTATATTTTTCCACAACCACCCATCAGGAACCCTTTCTCCGAGTGCCGAAGACCTGGAGCTTACATCCCGCCTGAAAAAGGCCGGTAATATTTTGGGAATTGATATGATGGACCACATCATCATCACTACTGAGAATTACTACTCCATGAAGGAAAACGGCGATTTCTTTTAAAAATTGAAAATGTCTGAGTCTGAAAGAGTCAAATATTTGAAAGAGCACGTGAACGGAAGGTCTGTTCTCAAGGTGGAAAACTGCCTTGAGAAGACCTACGTTACTTCATGCTATGCAGGTGATGTGAGCTTGCTCGTTATCACCGAAGATAATGGCGGCAGCATTTCCATAGGCCAAAGATGATGTTTTGTGGATGTTCCGCCTTACGGCGGGGATGTGTGATTACGGCTTTGTACAGTAAAGGCGTCGCGGACCAGCCTTCAAGAGACAAAGGTTGAAAGTAAGATATGTACAAATACCGCAAATTCTTACTGATATTTACTATGAAAGGTCCTTAAGATTTTAAACAAGACGTATGAAGTTCGCTTCACTTGTGCATCCGGCTCTGCGTACGTCTTTGGAAAAATTGGACCAGGTTTGATTGTAAGATTGCTCCTGGTGTGCCAAGTTCAAACAACTTCTGTTTGTCGCCAGGCTTATCCTATCAGGCCCAATTTTTCAATAATTTTCCCGTCAAACAAGCAAAATCCTGGATCGGTACAAACCCTTCCAAAGTCCTGAGCTCGGACAATGGGTAAAATGTGGTTAGCCAAAGGAGGTACTTTGCCGGGATCCGGGGCATTAATGGTTTCGACCTGACTGGCAGTGCCGCCCTGCACTGTCTTCAGGTGACGGGGGTTCGATTCCCCCATGCTCCAAATTCGTTAACAGCAGTTTTTCTCTGTCATCTCATTCTCCTTAATTTGTTCTCCCCTTTTTGAACATCTAAATAAGCTCTGCGGACTTCAGACCTTATTCAGATGCCTTTTCCCCCAATCTGCTGTTATGACAATCGACAAGTCCCAGGTGTGGTTTTCAGCCATGCCTGTTTTTATTTAGATTTTTAATTTTTGCTTTGTGCAAAGAAGGAGACTTATATGACAAATGTAACGCAAGCGAAAGCTACAGAAATTCAGAAGCGGTGTCTTTGCCGCCTTATCGAGACCTTTTTGACCTACATTTACACATCTGATCTAAAAAAACTTTTTGATTTTTTCAAGGCTGATATGTTAAGGCTTCACCTGGTCAGAAAACAAAAAGGATGGATGCTGCGCATTTCTTTTGAAAAAGACGGCAATGGTGTAACTGACAATTTTGTTCGCCTTGTATTTTCACAAGAAAGAGCTAAGGTAGCAGCCTGGGCTTTATCCAAGATTCTTGACAACGTGTTTGTCGGAATCAGGGCTCCTGGCGAAAGCATGTATGAACTGTATTTCACAATGGTTAATCCTTTTGAAAGCTACCTTGAAAGCATTCTTGTTGAATACAGTATTTCTTCAGATTTCATAATAAGCATTATGTCAAATGATGAGTCAAATCGGGAACCAGCCTGATTAAAAGGAGAAGAAAAATGGAGATCATGACAATTGATAAAATACAAGCTCTATCTGAGAATCAGGCAAAGGCCCTTGCCCTGGAGACTTGCAAGATAAAAGGGCATGACATTTACTTTGTAGATTTCAAACTTGACTTCGGATTCAGTGCCCTGGTATTTCTCAATGGTGCCCATCTGTATTATGCCAATGAGTATCAGCTTCACTACAGAACCAAAGAACGTGAAGAGCTGAAAGATCTCTTTGTTCAGAAGCTTGAAGAAAAACTTTTCACCGAAGATGAACTTTCTGAGGAACTTACTGACTACGGCCAGTACTGCAGAAAGAGTTACTACCTTCACTCCTACTACGGAATACAGAAGCCTTATGTCAGTATCTTCAGGATCTCATACAACAACAGAGAGACGAAAGAAGACATCGAGTACAGAAGAAGGACCAGAAAGATGTTCTTCAACCCTGTCTGCTTTGCCTACTACAATGACAAGGACTTTGTACAAAAGTGCATGGATCTTTCAAAGGCTCTGAACAAAGCTCTTGATGCAAAGAAGGATGACTTTGACTTCTGGAAGGATGCGTTCAAATATGAAATGTACAACCACGAATACACTTACAGCTACAGTGACTTTGAAGTGCTCTCAGCCTTTGGTAACATCCATTCGGATGAAGATTATTTTGACCAGTTGAACTTCAACAGTATTCAAAGAGAAGCTTACATGGCAGCAAAAAAAGAAGTGCTGCGTTTAGCTTAATTGCCTGACCTGTCTCTCAAATCGGAGGCAGGTTTTTTCTTTTTCTGTTCCGCCTTACGGCGGGAAACTCAGCAGGCGCCAGATTAAACTTTCTTCATAAAACTCCTCCTTGCCCCTGTAGAAAATACAGGGGTCTTTTTTCGTTTTCAACGACAAGAAAAGAAAGCGCAAACAGTCAAAGGAGGAAAATGACATGACAGCATCAAGTATCGTTAATACTACAAAATCAATCTTCTTGTCCCATGTCTACGATTATCTGAAAAAGCCGGGCAACAAGTGCGTTGAGGAAACCCACATGGCATGGTCGGCTAATCTGACACGGCGCGAGCTTTATGAAAAGATTTACTCTTTTCTTGCAATGCGTCTTTATCAGGGAGAGTCAATCGACCCCGATTATGCAAAAGATTTTTTGGACAAAGTGACACGAATTTATATCCGCAACATGTACAGGTGATTTTATCTTTCTATTCCGCCGACGGCGGGAAAAAAGAGTGGCGAATCAAAACCTATAAGGAGGGCGTTATGAGCTACGTGGTGGACAACAGCGGACTTGTTCTTTCAGTAAACGAAGCCAAAGAGCTGCTTGGAATTGCAAACAGTGAAAATTGAATTTCGTTTTGAATTCTGTTTATCGGATTCCGCTCTGCTTTAAAACAGCAGATGCGGAAATTTTTTTATCTATCCGTCCTATGGACGGCTCATATTGCAGTGCAGAATATCCCGGTTCTTGCACAGAAAAAATACTCAGGGAAAAGGAAAAATTTATTATGACAAACGTAAACAACATTGTTCTTCAGGGAAATCTCACAGACAACTGCAAGGTTGCAGCAGTCGGTAACGGCAAGAAGGCCACCATGACACTTGCAGTCAACAGGGATTACAAGGGCAAAGACGGCCAGTATCATACAGAAGTCGCCTACATTGATGTTGAGACCTGGTGCAAGAATGGCGACTACTTCCTCAATAACTTCAAGAAGGGAACTCTCGTTGAAGTCATCGGTGAGATTCGTCAGGACCGCTGGGAGAAGGACGGCGTGAAAAAGAGCAGGACTTATGTGTACGGTGAGAAATTCTTCGCACACAAGGCCGCTGAGAAGAGCGCTCCTGCCAAAGATGCAAATGCTCCTGCAGAAGAGATTGTCTCCGGCGGTACAACAGAAGACATGACCGGTGTAAACCCGTTCTGATTTTGACTACATAACAGAGTGCCTACGGGTGCTCTGTTTTTTATTTTCTCTCCCCCTTTTTCTTTTTCTAAAATTTCTGTGAATAAATGGGGATTTGTTTTTTCATTTTTAGTTTTTAAAAACTGTAATGGTTCGGAAAATGTAATGGCATTTTCGGTAAAGAATTTTTCTTTTTTTCTTTTTCATGAGGTTCGCAAAAGATGGCCATACTTTAGGGGGCAAGCTTGTAGCGGGACAAGAGGCTTTGTGTCTTTGGATTTTTCATGTTGAAAATGGTTTTTTGGTAACCACTGTTTTCCGGGGAAAAAATGAGGGCTATGTTGCTTAATTTTGCTCTGTTTTTTCTCTCTTTCTTGAGCAAAATTTTTTTAGTTGTCCACAAGAGAATAAGGATTGCTATTACACAAGTTGTAAAAAATCTCCATAACTGTATGTCAGATTACGATATAGGTGGTAATACACAAAATCATCATTTTTTTAACTGCCGTTTTTAGGGGTCTAAAAACCTTGCAAGTACATTCCTACGTGTACATAGCGTGTAATACATACACAAAAAACCAGAAAATTAAAAACTTTGCATTAATTTTGGCATTATGGTACTATATCTCCAGAGCAAAAAACCGAGAAAAACAGGACTGAAAAAATTGAAGAAATTAATCGTTGCAGAGAAGAATTCAGTAGCCTCTGAGATAGCAAAAGTAGTAGGTTCTACCGAACGTCATCATGGTTATTTTGAGGGTGAAAACTACGTTGTTTCATGGTGTAACGGACACCTAATTGAATATGAAGATCCTGATGCTTATGGTTATAAAGATTGGAATATCCAGAGCCTTCCGATTATCCCGACTGTGTGGAAATACCGCAAGGTTGAATATAAGAAAGAAGAGGATTTGAAGAAGAAAAATCCGTCTTACAAAGGGTCGGGAACCAAGCAGATTGACGTATTGGAAAAACTGTTTTTCCGGGATGATATCACCTCTTTTGTCGAGGCTACGGATGCCGGTCGTGAAGGAGAAAACATCTTCCGTCTTATCTATTATTACTTTGCAAAACAGAATCCGGCTTTACTTAAAAAACCCTTTGAAAGACTTTGGATTTCCTCTTTGGAAAAAGAGTCAATCCGTAAGGGAATGGAGAATCTGCGCCCGTCAAAAGAGTTTGATAATTTATACTGTGCTGCCTCTTCAAGAGCCCGTGCTGACTGGATATTCGGCTTCAACGGAACAAGGCTTTACACGGTGACAAAACCTGTTAACAACGGCACTACATCCGTCGGCCGTGTTCAGACACCGACGCTTAATATGATCGTGCAGAGAGAGCTTGAAAGAGAGAGCTTTGTTGCTGAAAAGTATTTTGTCATTGTAAAGAAATTCGGGGACAAATGGGCTCTTGAAACAGACAAAATCAGTAAGGAGTCTGATGCCAAAAAATGCTTTTCCGATTGCAAGGACAAGGCTGTTGTTATTAAAGATATGAAGGTGGAAAAGAAAGTGGTTAACCCTTATCGCCTTTACTCTTTATCTTCACTGCAGCAGAGTGCAAACAAAACCTACGGCTACACGGCAAAGCAGACATTGGAAGCTGCCCAAAGTCTTTATGAAAATAAGATTCTCACCTACCCCAGAACAGACTCAGAATATCTGACAGAGGATGAAGAGAACACCTTTGGTTACCGAGTTTCCCGTCTGGCCAAAAAGTACAAACTGGAGAACTTCAAGATCCATAACATAAAAAGGGTTATTGACAACACAAAAGTCACAGATCATAGCGCAATCATAGTTACTAACGAGTATGCAAACTACGGCATTAAAGAAGGTGTTAAAATCACAAAGACAGAAGAAGATATTCTGCATCTGGTAGAATCCAGGATGATTTTAAGCGTGTGTGACAAGTATATCTACGAAGAGACAAAAGTTGTTGCAGATAGCGCTGGTTATATCTTTAAGGGTAGCGGAAAAAAGATTGTAAACTACGGCTACAAAAACTTTGAGAAGCTTCTTCTTCCGCCTTCTCAAACAAAAGAAAAAAATACAAATTCTTTTCCCGAAAACATGGACATAGGTTTGTCTTACAAGTCTTCTTTGACACAGATTTCCCCACGCTCTACAGAGCCCCCTCCCCGCTACACCGAAGCCGAACTTCTTAAGGCTATGGAGAAAGCCGGAAGCAAGGAAATGGACAGTGCTGTAGAACGCAAGGGGCTGGGGACTTCTGCAACGCGGGCTGATATGATTGAGACTCTTGTGGAACGGCATTATATTCAAAAGATAGATTCAAAAGGCGGCCGGGCAAAGACGCTTGTGCCTACCTCTGCAGGTCGGCAGCTGATCAACAATGTCAGCCCTTCCTTCAAGGATGTGGGTACTACAGTCCTTTGGGAAAACGAGCTGCTTAAGGTGGAACGAGGTGAAAAGTCTTTCAAGGAATTTGACAATTCCATCAGTGCCCTCGTCCGCCAGATCGTTTGCGATATTGAAAACGATTTCAAGAATCACACCCTTATCGGAAAGTGCCCCTATTGTTCCGGCGAGATCCACAACACAGGCGAAAGTGCAAGCTTTGTCAAGTGCACTTCCTGCAACGCACATCTTTACCGCAAGCAGAATATACTGGCCGCGGGGCACAAGATCTCCGACGATGAATTTAGAGCTCTTTTAGGCGGTAAGAGTATCAGAGTCGACATCTCTTATGTTGATAAAAAGTGCCATGAAAACGTTACCAAAAACGTTGGAGCCAGTATTGATTTTGTAAAGTCCAAAACAGAGAAAAAGTTTTGTTTCAAATTTAAATTCTAATTTCAGAGAGGTATATTATGAATGGAAAGTTAAGCAGTGTCAGTGAAGTGTTGGTACTGGATTCAAACTACAGTGCCATTGCCGAAAACGAGGTGGATATCTCTGATGTCCGATACCTTCCCGTGTTCGAGCCACAGTGTTTTTCATGGTGCGCTCTATTAGGAACGGAAGAGGCCCTTCCTGTTCAGATGAACATCATTCCGTTTGATGATTTTTGGGAAGTGAATAAGGAATTCAGAGCAGCCAAAGTCTTTATTCTTTACAATAAAAATTTGCATATTCTTCCTAAAGGCGGTGAATTTTATGAGGCCGACTGGACCGATGTGAAGTTCGTTGACAGAAACGAACTTGTCAAAGGGAAAACAGGCTTCACCCATTTCAGACCGGTAATCAGATTCTACGATAATGTAGAGTCCTGAGTATTAACCATTTTGCTCCGTTGTAGATATCAGTTTTTTTGATCTTTTTCCTGTAAAATTTCTTTTATCTTACCGCCTTTGCCCTGCATCCTGACCAGGTGCAGGGATTTTTATAGGTTATTGTTGTTTTCGCGTACGCATTAATTATATAATGATGTTATTGAGTAATCTTTTGTAAGAGGATTTGTGAATGGAGTTTACAGAGTTTTACAACCAAAAGGACAACGACGATTACAAGATAACTAATACCGTCAGTAAATTCAAAGACAGCTACCAGTGGGCTTTAGGCAAGATCACAGAGTATGCCCGTTCTCTTTTTACTAAGGACAAAGGCAGCGTGCTCTATGCCGAAAACAAAACTACAGGTGATTATGTAAAACTCTCCCTTTCATCAGACCCGTTTATCTCCTATCCCTCTCAGAGCCGGGAAGACTGCATTGAAAATCTTCAGAGCAGAAATGCCTATCTGAATGTGGTTCTTAACATCTACAGCGGCAACAGCAGAACAAAAACCGAAAAGCTTGTGAACACCTGTGAAAGTACGCTGTGCGAAATTCCGTTTATGGGAAATGAGGGAACTTTCATAAGACGCGGGGAAGAATATGTACTGGCCACTTTGGAGTCCGGCGGAAAGTTCATTAACCCGGGTATGCTTTTAGCTGCCGTTTACAAGAACAAGATTGCCTCCCTTGCAGAGAACTTTGACGCTTATGTGAACTCTTCCAAGAGACTGAACCTGAATTCAGTGAACGAACTTCTGGGAATGAAAAACATAAAGAGCATTACCAAAGATGTCTACAACCTTGTGAGCTTTCGCTTCTGTCAGAATGACAACAATGATGTTGGGCGGGCAAAGCTTTTGAATCAGGTTGTAAGACAAAACACTAAAGTTGTAGATAAGTATTATTCCGAATCATCAAGAAAAAACCAGAATACTTCCAATGCCGACCTTCTTGAAAGTGTTGATCTTTCACTTTCCGGCTATGTTGACTTCCAGGACCTTCCTGAAGGAGCTAAAAACTCAACATTTTACCAGCTGTGTGCTGCCACAGATTTTGAAAAGGATAACAACGGGGACTACACGGGTAATCTCACGGCCCCCTACTACACCATTGAAAACGGCAAGGTCAACCGCGATCATGTTGTCTTTATTAATAACAAACAGACTAAAGAACTTTCCAAAGACTCTGTTGTTCCCTACAAAGGGAAAATCGGGAAAAACAGTAAATATATCCAGGCAAGTATCTATAATGTTCAGAGTCTTACCAGCTGCCTTCATGCTTTTAGTAACAACAACGACCCCAACAGAGCACTGATGGCGGATCTGCATGAAAATGCTGCAGTTTGCATTGAAAAGCCCGACATGCCTATGGTTCAGACCGGATGTGAAAAAACCGTTGCTTCTTTAGTCGGCCATATCTCCTATGCCCCGGTCGACGGAACAGTGGTCAAAGCCGAAAAAGGCATAATTGTAATAAAAGACAAAGATGATGTTGAACACAAGATAAAATACCTGGACCGCTTTAAGAACAACGGAAAATTCCTCATGTCAAGCCATCTTAAGGTCAAGGTCGGAGACAAGGTTAGCAAAGACCAGATCATAGCTGACGGACCTTCTACCAGAAACGGATACTTTGCAAACGGCGTGAACGCCCGCGTTGCCATGATTGAAAACGGAACTTATGAGGATAACTTTTATGTGCGCCGGGGCTTTGCCCAGGAAAAGTTTGTCTGTGAAATCGGAAAAAAGGAAATTATCCGCGTCAAGGGAAACATAGAAGACATCAGAGGAATCAAGACAGGCGAAGACGGAAGCCAGGCCATTGTAAAAAAAGGCGACATAGTAACGGGTTCTGACAGCCTTGTAACTCTTGTGGACAACAAGGGCAATGACATTGAGCATAAGCTTTCTGACAAAGAGCACATAAAATACACGGTTAGTGATGTAAAGCTCATTTCCCAAAGCGATCTTGAAAACGTTTCCGGAGACACCGTTTCAAATTTTAAAATAGATTTGTACAACCGCCATCTTCCCACGGACGGGGATAAAATCTCCAACCGCCACGGCAACAAAGGAACAATGATTTTAATCGACGATGACAAGATGCCCTGTGATAAGGACGGAAAACCTGTGGATATCATCATGAGCGGAATCAGTATGAACAAGCGTCTTAACATGGGCCAGATCTATGAGACAATGGCAGGCGAGCTTGCTTCAAAAATTAAAAAGAACATCACAGTTCCCACCTACGAGAACAACAGCTCCCTTTCTTTTTTGCGTAAGATTGCCTATGAAAACGGCCTTGATGACAGCATCTTTACAACACAGCTTTATGACGGAGAGACAAAGCTGCCGTACGAAAGGCCTTCTGTTGTGGGCTATCAGTACATAGTGCTGCATCCGCATTTGAGTAACGATGAGTTTACTTCCCGCTCCTTGGGCAATGAAAGAAGTTATGACAAGCTCACGGGAAAAGGTATTGCCACAAGAGAGGAAACAAAGCCTGTTTCCTTAAGCAAGATGGGAATTGATGCCCTGCGCTCTGCCGGAAGCTTCGGAGAAGATCTGATCCGCGAAATGGAAAAACAGAGCTTTAAAAACTCTTCCAAAGAACTTTATCTGAATATCACAGACGGAAAAGGCAAAACCTCAGAACGTATTCCGGACATGTACCGCATAGGTCTTAAGAATGCCTTAAGCGAAATGGGAATGATGGTCCGACAGAGGATTGTCAGAGAAGAAGAGAAAACTCATAAGAGGAGCTAGGACATGGCAAAAGAAAAGAAAGAGAAAATAAATTACCGGCCCCTGATAGAAGAAAAAGAGAACGCTCTAAAAGAAAATGCCATACATTACAAAATTCAGGGTCGCATGATCTGGGCATTTCCGGAAACAAAAGAAGAGGAAATGAAACTCGGAGACCTGGGATTCTTTCACTCAAACAACGACGAGAATTCCTACGGCTGGGACCCAGCCGGCATTTATGTCGGACAGCAGCAGGAAAGAGAGCCTTTAACCGATGAGGAGCGCAACGCAATTTTCGGAACCCGGAAAGACATTACCTTCACCGAAGAAGAAAAGCAGAATGCCTCTTACTCTTACTACCCTGAAGATGATCTTGTAGGATTTAATCCCAACGAAGAAGAACTGACAGAAGAAGATTTACAGAACCTTGCCGACACAGAGGAACAGAGACATCGTGAGACAATAGAGCGCGAAAGTCAGTATTTTTCTGCATCATTTGCCCCGGAAGAGATGGAAGGGGCTGAAAAAAACGAAAACTTCAACGACATGGTAAGAAAAGACCTTGTTGTAAGTGACTCTTTCGGAGAGGCCAAGGCCAACATAGCACTGGATAACATCAAGGATTCGACCATCCTTACCCTGTCAGGAGTTATCAGTGCAGAGAACATGAAAGACATTATTTCGCAATTGGCAATTACAAATTACAATATAAAGACAGTCTGTATCACAGGAGCCAATGATAACGGCTTTACCTTTGTAGACCGCAATGCACTGAAGATGCTTTGTGACAGTGTCCCGGGAATTTGCAACCTCAGGATCCGTGACGGGGAAAACATTGTCTATGAGAATACGGAAAATTCTGACTCTGTTATCTGGAGCGAACTTAAAGATTTAAGACATATAAAAATAGAAGGAGCCTTCCCGCCTCCTACAAACAACCTCGGAGCCTTTGAAGGTCTTAGTAATATAAAGACTTGCGTATGGACACCCTCTTCTGATTATTCGGATGCCATGAGCAAATATACAGTCCCGGAGAATGCTTTTAAGGAAAGCTCTCTGAAGGTTTTTGTAAACAACAGCCTTTGTGATGTGCATTACGGCAAAGCCTGTTTTGCCCAGGTCAGGACAAAAGAAGAAGGCGAAAGCGATAAAGCTTACCAGGACTTTGTCGTTGCTCACCGCTATGATCACAGAGACCGCATAAAAGCCCTCAGTACTTATGATCTTGAGATTCTTAAGAGCAATGTTAATTATACAGAACTGCAAAAAACTGCATCCTCCTTGTTTGAAGATGCTGACAAGGAAATAGAAAAGTATAAAGAAAGCGATCTTACAGATGAAGTCAAAGAAAAGAACATAAGAGAAATCAACCGCGGCAAGGCTTACCTTACCGAAAAGCTTTCCTCTTTTTCCCACTTTGCAAGTGAACCTGAGAAGGTAATCAATAACGCAAGTGGAGTTTGCAACATCGTAGACGAAAGCCCTGTTGTGGCAGAGGACTTTGCCTTTACAAACAACAGAGTATCTTTTTACCAGGGTGCAAACCTCAAGGAGGCAGTTTATAACCTTGATAAGGACTGCCATCAGATTCTTATGGACATGTCAGAGAAAATCAAAGACTTTGAAAACCGCCAGCTGGGACCTGATTCAATCATTCTTACAGAACGTGAGAAAAAAGCCCTCTTTGAAACAAAAGAGCTTTTGAAAGCCAATGAAAAGAATGCAGAGCCTGTCTACGGATCCCGCCCTGAAAACTTCAACACTGTCTGGAAGATTTCGGACCTTTTGGATCAGGATAAGACCAATGCACTTTACCAGGCGTTTTTCGGGTCTGTTTCTTCTGAGATGACAAATGACTCACAAGCCCGCTTTGAAGCTGTCCGTAAGAGTATAGAGCCTCTTAAAAACTGTTTTTCTCCTTTTAAGAAAGATAACGTTCCCTATTTTGATAACGCCGTTTCCGGTCCTGTTGTTTTTTCCGGCAAGGACGGTTTTTTCGGTGAACATAGCTTTGAAAACACAAACGTCAAGGGCATGTATGTATCAAATCTTGCATGCTATAACTCACAGTCAGGTCTTGATCAGAATATCTCAAAACTTATCGAAAAATATAAGGGTCAGGGAGATATGCAAAGTGTTGAAAACCTTTTGTCCTTTGCTGCATTGATGCATAGCAAAGAAGAGGCCAAGTGTCCGGTCGTGGACCGCTATGCTTTTTCTGGCAACACTCTTTACAACTGTTATGAAGATGCAACTGGCCTTGGTTTTAGCAAGGCTCACGAAGCCGAAGAAAGCGGAGTTGTTGCTTCAAAAGCTCCCGATATGACCGGCCTTGAAATTCTTCAGAACAGATATCTTTTTTCAGGTCATCCCATCAGAAAACTTGAAGAAGAAAGCCCTTATTTATACTGGTCGGTCATCAGAGCAAAAGATGCAGTTAACAACTACTTCCATAACCTCAGTGCCAACTACAGAAGAATGACCATCCCTGAAAGTGCTTTCTGGACGGTTTTTGCTGCAGGAAAACTCACAGCCCTTACTATGAAGTTTGGCTATCAGAAAGCCGACTCTGCCCTTTCGCGTCATTTTTATAATGTTCAGACAAATGATGCTGCAAAGCTTAAAGAGGCAATTGATTATCTTAAAAAAGAAAATGAAAACCTTGGTGACAGACAAAATGAACTTACCATTCAGAAAGATAAGAACGCCTCTACTCTTAATGTGCTTGTCTCTTCTGGTGAGGATCTGAAAGTAAATAAAGAAAAAATCCAGGCTGAGATTTCTTCTCATATTGATTCTATAAATGAAAATGAAAAGAAAAAGGCATCACTTGAAAATGAGAAAAACAACCTTGAAAAACGTGTAAATAACATGGAAAACAGGATTTTAGATTTTCAGAAAACGCTGACACCTGCTGAATATGAAGCCTTCAAGGAACTTGTTGAAAAAAGAACGCGCGACAAGCTGGAAAAAGAAAGTGCAATAAAACAAGAAAAAGTCAGCTATGAAAACCTCAAGGCCAATTCCCATAATCCGAACATTAATAAAGCACGCGAAAAACTCAGGCGCATTGACAGAATCAAAAATGAACTTAAAGAAGTCAATGACACTTTAGCAGCATTAGAAACTGAAGGAAAAGCCCATATGCAGACGCTTGAAGTCAACAGAATGCAGCTTGAGGAAGTAGGATTGAAGATTGATGAGAACAATAAATACATCGAAGCTTTGAATGAGATAAACAGGGATTCTGAAAAAGAGCTCGATGAGATCAAGACCAAACTTGATAAGAATGCCAAAACCCTGGATAAGAGCGAAGCATCTCTTTCTCAAAAAGAAAAAATCATCAAGACAACCCAGGAACATATTGCCGTCTATCAGAACATTGCAGCAAACAAGCTCAAGTCTACTGTCAAGGATCACCGTCCCAGCGGTCAGATGCGTAAGATCTCTGAAGACCGTCTGGAAAAACACCTTGAGGAGAAGTTCGTACAAAGGAGCATTATAAAACGTGAACGTGATGCTGAAAGAAAAAGGAGTTTTGAAAAATGAGTAAGAAAAACAAAGATAAAAGCGTTGATGATGTTTTTTCCTCAAGATTCTGGAGTACTTACAGTGCAATAACGATTCTCAATGCAGTTACTGGAATAATTTATATCCTTTTGGTTTTGATGCAGCTTTCAGGTTACAATGTCTCAAGGCTTTATCTGTACTGCCTGCCCTTTGCAATTACATCAATTATTGCAAGTACTTCCTATTTCCGCCTTCTTCCGACCTGGGCAAAGTTTGTACGCCGCTTCAGGTATCTGGAAAAACGCCTTTCAGACGGTTTTTTCGGAAAAGATGCAAAAATCATTCACCAGATGGAAACAAAAAAACGTGAAGAGGATTTGAGGCGCTATACCAATGAAAACACAGAGCGCGATAAGAGCAACATGGAGCGCATCAACGGTCTTTTTGAGATGATGGAAGAACAGACTAAAGAGAAATTTAACAGCCTTCAGAACAATGTTGATGTAGTAAACAAGGCCCTTGCAAGTATTGCAAACCAGCTTAGCCGAATTACCGATCTCAATGCTGCATCTTCTTTTTCGGTTTCCGATGTTTCTAAAAAAGAAAAGGAAATTGCACAGAAAAATGAAGAACCTGTTACTGATGAAAATGCCGGTGAGGTCTCCTTCCCTCCTTTCCCGTCTTTTGAAAAAGAAGAATCGGAACCTCAGGGTATGGATGATTACAGTGCATTGGATACTGATGACATGGAAACGGAATCTGAAGCTGAAGACGAAGATGATGACAATGACGACCCTTATGGGTGGAAATTATAAAAGTTTGATTTTAATAGGAGTAAAAAGAATATGAAGAAAATCAGTTTGTATGCACTTATCCTTTTGGTGTTGATAAGTTTCGTATCCTGCTCAAGCACAGGCAGCCTCTTTTCTTTTGGTAAGAAGAACAACAAAGCCGATGTAGAGACTGCTGCTGCAGCTGTAGAGTCCGTTGAAGAGAACACAGGTGTTGAAGTTGTCTCTGACGAGGTTCCCTACAATAGCCTCGGGCTTGTGTATGGCGTTGGCAACAAGAGCGCTGTTGTCATTTCTTCCTACGCTATCAGAGGCGAAAGCGAGGAAGGTGACTTTTTTGACTGGATCCAGGCGACAAGTAACGAAATCGTTCTGTCCAACATCACAAAAGGGCATTGGAATCTTGAAATCAGAGCTCTTGATAAAGATGGCAATGTTTTACAGATAAGCCGCGTCAAGACAGAGTTCGGAGGAGATAATACTTCCGACATGGATCTTGAGAGAATCAACTACGAAGGCCAGGGCGATGTAAAGGTCCAGTACAACTGGAGAGCCTCAAAAATCGTAAATCCTACTATGGAAATCTATGTTAAAGGACTTGAAGATGAGACATATACAAAGCGTCCTGACAGTGAAGTTACAATCTCTCCCAACGGAGCTGTATGGAATGCAGGCCCCTTTGATTGCGGAAAATACATTGTAAAGGCAATTCTCAAGGACAACGGTTATGTCATAGGAGGAGCCGGAAGCACAATGAGAATTTATCCCTCTCTTACATCCGTAGGTTCTGTTGAGATTCTTACAAATGAGTTCTCTCCCGCCTTTAACCTCTTTGATCTTCTTCCCTCCTCAATGGCCGATGTCAATGGTTCTATCATCATCACTTCCGACTCTCTTACCTGTACAGGTGACTTTGTTTCAAACAACGTTTCTTTTGCATGGTTTGTTGACGGAAAAGAAATAGAAAATGACTCTGAAAGCCTCACGCTGGAAAAGATGGGCATCAAGGAAGAAGGAAACTACAGAATCGACTGTATCGTTTACAAAGATGACATTGTCTTTACCAACTTCCAAGCTCTTGTCTACTTTGATGGAGAAACCCTTGAAGGTATGTTGATCTCTGATTTCTACAGTCCCTCTACAGGAGATTTTGAATGAAAAAAACAATTTTGCTTTCTGTTATCCTTTGTCTTGCAGCTTCTGTCTTTGCTGCCAATATTACAATCTCTTACAACGGCAAAAATGTTGTATTCTCTACAAAACTTACAATCCAGGCATCCTGCCGCGATGCAGCCCTTGAAGGTTTTTATGATGCCTATGATGCCGTGGCATCAGGGAAAAAGCTTTTTGAGATTTACAATATAATTGCAGCAAAAAACTTCACATCAACTGCCGCTGCCACATCTTCAGAGCTCAAGGGCTCTTACTTTCAGGCTTTCAATGACTTCATGGTAAATTACACGGCAGGAAATTATGGAGAGTTTACCGATCTTTATCCGATTTACTCTGCTCTCTTTGTCGGAACTGTTACTTATGACAAAGCCTGTGAAATTGCCCAACTGGGTCCTTCCAGATTCTTTTTGAGAAACCTGTAGGGTTCTCTTTTCTTACTTTTCCGCCGGGGTAACCTGGCGGTTTTTTTGTAAACATACTGCTCAATATATCTATATCATTGCAAAAGGTTTGGGTGTTGATTATTACACTGATTATAACAAATCACAATTAGATCCTTATACGAGTTATTTAAATACACTTGGTTCTGGAGAAACATGGACAGAAAATGGAGAAGTAAAATCAATTAACGGAATCGCATCCAATGAAACTTATAAAGAAAAATCAGGTCTACAAACAAAAACCTATAGATGGTGTTGGGTTTTTAATTCTGGAGAATGGCAAGGGAAAGCCACTTTGTCTTTAGTTGCGCTTGGTGGTACACTTAAAATCGATTTCTCATCTCTTTAAATAATGCTCAGTATCTCTTTGACTGCGGAAATGGAAACTCAACTAATGTTTCTAGAGATTCCCTTGATTCTTATATTAACCATTTAAAAACCTTGTACTCTTCATCTGGTGGCGTAATAGGCAACTATTCCTCTCTAATTTATGTATATCTCTTTGATAAGTCTAGATGGATGTTAAAATCTAATTCTGCAAGTTATCACAAGGCTGATTTTGGTTCGTTATAATGCTCAATATGTTTACTCTCTGGG
>Ga0310696_10000137_pt1 | contig 129101 bp, 87 predicted proteins | sample AusTroGonzalo_MG_4_FD_203885 | JGI IMG/M metagenome (GOLD analysis project Ga0310696, IMG submission 203885) | Bovine rumen microbial communities from tropical cattle in Woodstock, Queensland, Australia - Gonzalo_02 (v2) (version 2) | ecosystem: Host-associated > Mammals > Digestive system >...
TGCGCACTTTACAAGTCAAGGCGAAACTATGCCGCCATCCAGCCTTGACGAAGTTATCAACACCCAAGGAATACAACGATGAAAAAGTTTAGAATTCCCCCTTGCAAGAACCATAGCTTGTCTCCGAAGGTTTTCAAAGAGGCTCCGCTACCGCTTCGCCAGTGCTTCGCGCCATGGAACCGCTTTCCAGTGGGAGGGAGATATTTGTGGCTGCGCCTTCGCCGCAGGGGACTGGTACAGCTGGCGACGCTGCGGAAGGTAGTCCCGGAGAGTCATGCTGCATATTATACCTCATCCTCGGCATCGCAGATGCCGCTAAGAAAAGCATTTGCCATTTATTGGCGGCTGAATCGCGCGAAGCGATAGGCGTAGCGGTAGCGAAGCCCTCTTTGCCAGCCGTTGGAGTTTCTCTTTACGATGGGAGAAAAACACAGATGCGTCCTCGGAAAAAGATTATGAAATGAAGTCATAGGCAAATGTATGCCGGATTTGGTAAAATATCATGTGTTCATCCTGCAGGCTTTTTGCTTTTGCGGGTGAGACTCCTGGAGACAGATTAGATGAAACGCATATCAATGACTTCTTCTACGATGGGCGCGCTCGTCGTGGCGGCAATTGCGGCGCTGTTGGCATCGAAGGCGGACGCGCGGCTGGTCGATCAGACCGTGCACATCACAAACGGATGGAACGCCGTGTATGTGAGCGTGGCCCCTCAGGCGTCAGCCGACGAGGTGTTCGCAGAGTGGCCGGTGTGGTCGGTCTCGGCCTACAACGCCGCCGCGTACCGCAGGACGGCCTCCGCCGCGGGCGGTGCGACGGGAGAGTCGGTTGTGCGTGCGCCGTACTGGATATGGTCGCGCGAGGCGCCGCATGTGAGCGCGCTGGACAGGCTCCAGGCGGACACGGTGCTGGTGTGCTTCTCGACGAGCGCCGTCCCGTTCGACGCGACTCTGCGCGGCGTCCCCGTAGCGCCCCGCCTTGCCCTGCACGCCTCCAAGGAGGACGCCGCGACGCTCAACCCCGTCGGCGTGCGCCTCTCCGCGCCTGTGAAGGCGAGGGAGTGGTTCGCGGGATGCGATGCCGTCACGGACTACACAGTCTACAACATATCCGGTCCGGACGACGCCGCGCCGCGCTTCCGTCCGATCGCCGTTGGCACGAAGACGGCCTGGCTCAAAGACGGCGACGTCGTGTTCGTGCCGGGTGTGGGGGTGAGCGACTGGTCGGGGCCGCTCTACATAATGCCGCGCTCGGGGCTGGAATTCGGCGACGAGGGGATGCAGGACGAGCTGACGATCCGCAACGACGGAGCGGCGGAGAAGACGGTGAGGATTGAATACATTGATTCTGCGGACGGATCGTCCCGGCCCGAGCTGCTATACTGCGAGTCCAACGGCGAAGATGCCGCCGCTGGATGGCAGACGATGGACGGGGCGCTTTCACGGACCATTTCGACCGGGGAGACGTGGAAGGTGGCGTTCGCGCTTGACAGGTCGAAGCTCGCCGGCGCCGGCGGGCAGCTCGGCGGAGTGCTGTCCATCGCCGAAGTGGGCGGAACGTGCGTGAAGGCGTGGGTCCCCGTCTCCGCGAAGGACGTGAAGCCGGCCTCGGTGTGGCCGCAGGGCCTCTGGCGCGCGGAGCTTTCGCTCTCCAAGGTCAGCTACTACACTGCGGACTCCAATCGCGTGGACGGAGTGGCCGCGGGCGGCAGGATGAAGCTCACGGTGTATGTGCACGTGGACGCCGCCGGCACTGCGCGGCTTCTGCAGCGCGCGACTGTTGCCGGAACCAGGACGGCGGACGGCAAGAGTTCGCAGGTGCTCTACGGCCCGGGCGCCGCGCTGCCGAGCGGTTTCGACTACGAGACGCGTCTGTCTTCGGCGGCATTGCCGGTTGACATGCCGGCCACGACGGCGGAGTCCGGAGAATTCGGCGTGGCGGACATTCCGCTCGTCTTCAAGTACACGATCGGCGCGACATCGCCCTCCAATCCGTTCAGGCACGCGCTCCATCCGCTCTTCGACAACAAGCAGATGGACTTCAAGACGCCCGCGCCCGACGGCGACGACATCTCGAACTACGTGGGCAGCGTGAAGCCCGAGCTTTTCTCCATAGGCGGCGAGGTGCAATTCGCCTTCGACGAGAACGCCGCCACGGCCTGGACGCCGCTGGAGAAGCTTTCAGGCGCGTGCAGGTGGATATACACTGGAGTGCGCCGTGACGGACCGGTCATTGCCGACGGTTCGTTCACCATGCAGCGCGTCGCGAAGATCCCTTCGATCAATCTGTGATAGTTGAAAAGTTGAAAAGTTGAAAGGTTGAAAGGTTGAAAAGTTCCATGGCAACTTATCCTCATCGACATTCCATCGCAGTGCGGTCTGCCGATTTTCAATCTTCCAACCTTTTAACCTTTCAACCCTTCAACCTTTGAACCCTTCAACCCTCAACCCTTCAACCTTTGAACCTTTCAACTTTTCAACCTTTCAACCTTTCAACTTTTCAACCTTTCAACTTCTATTTAAAAGGAGAATAACCATGAAAAAACTGATCACCATCCTTGCTGCGGCAATCGCCATGGGCGCGGCCGCCATCGAGACATCCATCGCCTATCAGGGCGTCCTGCGCGACGCGTTGGGGAATGTGCTCTCGTCAAAGAGCCCGACGATCACATTCCGCCTCTACAGCCAGCCTTCGGGCGGGACGGCTCTCTGGGGACGGACGCTCGCGGTGAACCTTGACGACACCGGCCTCTTCAACGTGGAGTTGAACGACACGGGGACGTCGGTGGACGGCGCGACCTACACTAACCTCGTCGACGCCCTTGCGGCCGTGCGCAACACCTCGCTCTACGTGGGGTTGTTCGTGGCCGACTCGTCGGGCGAGATCACCCCGCGCCAGAAGATACTGATGACGCCATACTCCTCGTGGGCGGCGGACGTGACGAACGCCTCGGGCGACTTCTCCGTGGCAGGCGTCGCGACGCTCCGCGACGCGCGCGTGACCGGTTCCTCAACCCTGGAGGGCAGAGTGGACGTGGGCGGCGACGCCACATTCAACAACGACGTGACGATCAAGGGGAAGCTGAGCGTTACGGACACGGGCTCGCTCAATGGCTTTGGCACCATCCCCGTGGGCGGGATCATCATGTGGAGCGGAAGCTACAACAACATACCGAGGGGCTGGGCGCTCTGCGACGGAAACCACGGCACTCCGAATCTCGCGGGCAAGTTCATTAAGGCGGCTGGTCCGTCCAACATAGGCGCGAGAGGCGGCAACGTGAACAACCAGGTGACGCTTGAGACACGGCATCTCCCGGCCCACTCGCACATGTACGCCGGAGACGACCACATCGACAAGATCAAGGACAGCAACTACGACGCCGGCGCGAACGTGGTCTCCACCCCCGGCGGCTATGACGCGAAGAGCGACGACAGCGGAAACGGCAGAATCTACAGGACCTCCAGCGCCGGTTCGGGGAATTCGTTCTCGATCGAGCCGGAGTACTACGCGCTCGCGTACATCATGCGCATCAATTGAGAGGATCGGTTGAGGAGATCGGTCTAGAGTGTCTAGGATTTCCAGGGCATCTAGAAGGGAGATGATTTAATGAAACTATGGATATCGCCGATTTTGGCGGCAGGCGCGCTTTGGGGAGGCGTCGCCTGGGGGGCGGCGAAGCCGAGCTATTCGCTGTCCGTGCCGGGGGCGCCGGTGATACGCGTGACGACGGACGCGGCGGAGAATGGATGGCTCGCGAGCAACTACGTGGCGTCGGTTTCGGCATCGTTCGCAGTGGCCGCGCCAGAGGCGCCGGTCTCCGAGGCCGACACGCCTGGCCTCCCCCGCTACACCCTCGCGTCGATGGAGGCGGGGTTCAGCGTTGAGCGCATAAAGCCCGAGGTATGGCTCGGCGACACGATAGACCCGCCGGTGGGGATGGAGGTGGACTGGATAGAGACGTACGCCGTCTTCTCCACTAACGACGATGAGAAGGCGAGCTTCATCTTCGACAACATCGGCAAGGCCGTGTATGTGCAGACCGGCGGCAACCTCACGTTCACGTGGGCGGCGACGGACGGCACCTACGAGACGCGCAACTACATCGCCTCCGGCTCCACGCAGGGGCGCCCGTACAGGCTCTTCTGGACGGACGGCGACTGGCAGGGTCCGCCGATCGACCTCTCCGGCAAGTTCGTGAAGCTCTACGGTCCGTCGAACTTGACAACCCCTGAATACGGCGACCGCGTAGACACCTCTGGCGGAATGCTCACCACCCAGAACAACGTCGTCGTGTACGGCGTGTTCCTTGACCGGTCCAACTCGTCCACCACCCTCTATGCATACAGCGGCGGCAGGACGTCTTTGAGCGGGCAGTTCATCCTCGCCTACTACGACTCCGGCGCGTTCGACGAGCTCAAGCACATCCAGGTGATAGAGGTGGGCCAGCCCGACATCGTCGACATGACAGGCTACATCGGCGAGGCCATCCAGCCCCACGGCTCGGGACACAGCACCGACGGCCTCAGGGCGCAGCCTGTCACAGACACGTCCGCCACGCTTTCGGAGGACGAGTACGGGCCCTACTACTACCAGCATAAAGGCAGCTACTCCTACAGCCCCAAGAACAACTACGTCTTCCCGCTGCGCGACACGACCGACGCACCGTGGAGGCTCGACGTGTACTGGATGGAGGACGACGCATACGGCGTGAGCTGGCCGTTCGAGCGCTGCCAGTACTCCTGCAAGTGGAACGAGGACGCGATGCCCGTCCTGGTGGCGGGGGATTCCGTGAAGATACCGTCGGTTTACTCCGCCGAGCTCGTGAAGTACCAGATCCCCAACGGGCATGCCAACGCGCCGCAGAACGGCCGTTTCTCAGTGAACACGCCCGATGCGAACGAACTCACGAAGGTAGGCTACTCCTGCCTGAAGCTCTCCGCCAACGACAATGTGTGGTTCCTGCCCATACGCACCGTAGATCGGGCGAACACGAATTTCTTCACGCTCGTCGCCGAGGACTGGGATGTGGGCAGGGAGCTCGCGCCGCGCGGCGGGAGCGTCCAGGGGACGGCGGGTGGATACGCTCCGAAGATCGACTCGTCGGTGCCGGGGTTCCTGAACCTGGCGGAGAGCGGCACGCACTACAACCCGGAGCTCTACTACGACTGGACGGCGGAGAGCAACGATCTGGAGTCGGTGATCTACGCCGTCAACACGTCGCCCGAGGGGAAGCCGCTCGAGGTGCACTGGTTCACCTCGGTGCAGAGGGGCGACATGCCGGAGAAGGTGTCCATTCCGTGCCTTGTACAGCGCTATAATATCGAGTATCCCGAGCCGGACGAGGTGCCGCAGATAGTGCTCGCCTCCCAGCAGGGCGGCGCGGGGGAGAGCGTGTTCCAGGATGGCAGCGCGTTCTACTTCGACTCCGCCAGGACGACGGCGCGCCTGCCCGCCACGCGCAGTTTCAGGGACGACGAGGGCGTCGTGTCGTTCTGGGCCAACGCCGACGAGGCGGAGCCCGGGACCGGGCGCATCCTGACGCTTTCCAAAGTGGGGTGTTCGCTTTTCCTGTCGTCCAACGTCTCGCGTGACGGGGTGTCGTACTCGATGTCAGTCACGGTGGACGGCCAGACCATGGAGACGGCGACGGCGACGCTGGCGCCTTCCTCCGGCTGGCACCGCATAGTGTTCTCCAGATACGAGACGAACGGCATGGTGCTCGTGGACGGCGTGCTCGACAAGACGTGGGACACGTCCACCACCGGACTCGACCTTTCCGGATATCTTGTGGACAACGTGCTTGGCGCGCATGACGGCGCCCTTGCCCCGAAGGGTCTTGTGATCGACAGTCTGATGGTGGGAGCGCGCGGCATTTCCGAGGCGGCCGCGGCCTTTTCGCTCTACGAAGTGTTGAGTCCGGACAAGGTGTCCATGGCCATCTGCCTCACGTTCGACGACGGCGATCTGGAGCCTGAATTCGGGAGCAGCGAGCGGCACTTCACCGAGAAGATATCTGCCAATCGCTGCTCGGTGACGGACGCGCTCCGCTTCTCGCCAGGCGCGCCGCGGAAGGGGAACGGCGTATTCCAGGCGGACTCCACGCCAATCATCTACCGTCAGCCGGACAAGGCTCTCGTCGGCTACAACCCCAACGAGGAGCACGCCTTCATCGGCTCCGGCTCCGCCGGCTACTTCGCGTGGGCCCTGAGATGCGACCTGAACACCTCCGACACGTCCCGCCCCGGCGTCCTCGCGCAGTTCGTCTCCAACGGGCGTCCGGCGATGAAGTACTTCGCGGTGCTTGTGACCAATGCCACGTACACGGCGCTCGCGGGCACGGCCACGGCGGGCACGATCCTCCCAGGGCCGCATCCGCTCGACATGTTTGCGAATCCGTGGCTGCCGAACGACTACTGGGACGACGTTGCCGGACAGCCGGTCTCGCCCGCCTTCCCCGACCGCAAGAACCAGGTGTGGTCGCGCTGCGCGGGGACACTGCCGATCCACATGTACTATCCCAACCAGGACGGTTTCGACTTCCCCGGCGCCACGGAACAGCCGGCGCTCAACGATCCCGTGCCGTGGCTTTCCTGCCTCGAGAAATACTCCCCTCAGGCGGTCGCCGACGGTCTTCCTGCCGTGTGGACGTGGACCATCGAATGGCCTGAGAACGTGGAGAACATGCGCATAGGCCAGACGCTCACAACGGCGGCGAACGGGCTTCCCGAGGTGTGGAACTGCAAGTCCACGGCGGTGGTCTATCCCGACGACGGCTCCAAGACGGCGCTCCTCTGGGACCCCACCGTTGAGCGCAGGACGGGAGATGCCGGATTCGCGACCCCGGCTGATCTTCTGAAGAACTTCGGATTCGACCCGGCCGAGGGCAACGTGACACTGCGCGGCGGCAAGTACACGTTCAAGGACCTTCCGCCGTCCGTGGGCGACAGGTTCTTCGTGAACGCGAACCTCGCCGTGGCCAACTGCGTGTGTCTCAAGGGCGAGCTGAAGACGAACGCCGGAGGGTCGATACTCTACCCGAACGTGCTCAACGACGGCGAGAAGGACGCGATCAAGGCCCTCGTCGCCAATTCCCATTCCAAGAAGTCGGACTGGGACAGATTGATAGACACCCTGCCCAACACGCCCTTGGCGCCTTCCGTCCTGAGCGTCACCAACGACAAGGCGACGGTCGCCTACACGCCCAGGGACCACTACGCCCTCACGGCGATGGGCGCCACGAACTACGTTGTGCTGATCGAGAACGACGCGCCCACGAACGCGGACGGCGGCAAGATGGGCGTGCAGGACGGCGACGCAATCTCCATGCACGTCTTCAAGGTGCTGCCCGAATACTACGCGGGAAGGGTGGTCACGCGCGAGGACCCGCTCAACCTCCTCTCGCAGCAGCTCTCGATCCTCTACACCGAATCGCTCGCCGGCAAGGCCGACGAATTCGAGTTCGAGTGGAAGAAGGCCGTGCCGAACGCCAACGGCTCCATGCCGACGGACTACACGAACGTGTACAAGGACGTGTTCGCGGAATCCTCCTGGGCCGGCCTCACACGCTTCACGATCGGCCAGCAGGGCGACACGCTCGCGAACCTCGTTAACACCTACTACGTGATGCGCTACCGCGCCAAGAAGGGGACCACGCCCTATGCCGTGATGCAGGACAAGTGGAGCGACTGGTGCGGACCCGCGCTCGCGGAGGGATGGATACAGCGCTGCGTGAACAACGTGACGCCGTTCACCCAGCGGATGCGGGACCTCTACGAGAACAAGGCCGAGACGGCGGCCTCAATGATAGCGCAGGCGGGCAGGCCCTGGACGGGCGACGTGGCGCTCAACCAGGACAACCTCACCGAGGTGGGCCTCATCGAGCTGTACCAGACTCTTCTCAACAAGGCGGAGAGCATGTCGCTCACGCTGGGCCTGAACGACACCGACGCCAACAAGCAGCTTCTCCTCGCCGCCGAACGGCTATGCGACCTGTACGTTGTACTGGGCAACGAGGCGTATGCCGACGCGCTCAACCCCACGATCGGATTCGGCACGGAGTGGCCCACCGTGGCCGCGGGCACGACGCCCGTGGAGTTCGGCGCGGAGTCGACCGGCCTCTTCTGCTTCGACAACCAGGTGCCGACGCTCCTCGACGAGGAGCTGGCGCTCTTGAGAGGCCGCACTGGGGCGAACAATCCGGCGGTGACGATGGCTCCGTTCTACAACCGCCTCGTGTGGAACTTCACGCGCGGCATAACGGCGGGCGAGGTGGCCTATGCCGTGAACTACAACATCAACTCCGCGGACAACAACGCGACCATGGACGAGAACGACGCCGCGCTTCAGTTCCCGCAGGGCCACGGCGACGCCTGGGGGCACTACCTCTCCGCGATGAGCGTGTGGTATCGCCTCCTGCGGAACCCGTACTTCTCGTGGTCCACCTCGCAGATGCAGATGAACGTGGCCGACAACGTCGTGGACGTGGACTACTACGACGAGGAGCGCTTCGCCGAGACGGCCGGCAAGCTCGCGAAGACGGCGACGGACATCATGGACCGCACCGCGAAGAAGGCATGGCGCGACAACGGCGGCGCCAAGGGCGCCGGTTACATCGACGACGACGCCACGCGCAACTTCGGCTACGGCGAATGGGCCACGCGAGGCGGAATCGGCGGCGTGATGAACTGGATGGTGGCGAATTCGCTTCTGCCGGCCGCGGAGTCCGCCGGGCAGTACAATGTGCCCACGCTGGGAGCTGACGCGCTCGTCTACCTGACAAACGCGCCGGTGTCGGCCGCCGTCGGCCAGTGGACATTCGAGGGTTGCTTCACCTTCGACACCGCATCGTCCGGCATCTTCTTCGAGATGTACGGCGAGTCGACGGACGACGAGTCCTTCGAGCCGGCGAACGACGGCGACTGGGACGAGTCGGCGGGGCGCATTTCCCTCTCGGCCAACGGCGACGGCACCTGCACGCTGTGGGCGGGCATCGACGACTTCTACGTGGTGTCGGTGACGAACGTCGAGTACCGCACCGTGACGAACTTCGTGTACGACGCAGAGGACCCGACGCGGATCATCGGCACCAACATCATGGACAACGTGCGCGTGGAAAGCGAAGAGTACGAATTGGACGTGAGCAGCAGGCAAATGGCGGAGGCCGTTTTCGCCATGCCTTCCAACGGCATAGTCGCCGTGTACTGCGACGACGGCGGCCATTTGAGCATGTTCGTCCTTGACGGCGCCGGCGCGGTGGTCACTAACGTCGTGGCCGGAAGGCTGCCGATGGACTCCCCTGACGTCTCGTTCGTCGGCATCGGAACCGCCGACACGGTCTCCGAGATGCGCTTCTGGCGTGGAGAGCGCACCCCCGCCGAGCTCCATGCGTCGCGTGCGTTCGTGAACCCGCGCGACGTGAACCTGCTCGCGTACACGCGCGGAATATCGCCCACCACGGCGACGAACGAGCTGCCCGACGAGACGCCCGGCGGCGAGAACCCCTGGGGGGTGTTCGGGGTGGAGTGGAGGACTGTTGCGGAGAGCGGGCTGTCCGTCGTGTTCAACGACGCCGGGCTCCTGCGCATAAACCGCGCCACCGCCGCGGACCTCGAGACGATCCCGGACTCCGTCTCCGCCATCCAGCGCAAGCTGGACCAGCTTGATGCGGGGATGAATCCGCTCGGCCTCTCCGACAACGCGGTGCCGTTCGACATATCTGCGGGGACCGGCGGCGACGAGGACAAGTCTTCGCACTTCGAGCAGATAGCAGAGCGCGCGAAGAAGGCGCTCGGCAACGCCGTGAAGATACTGGACCGCGCGCAGACGACCTCCACGCATCTAAGGCGCATACAGAACGGGCAGTCGACCGAGGAGGAGGAGCAGGAGTCGTCCGAGTTCGACTACAACACGCGGCTCATCGCCATATACGGCACGCCCTACGAGGATGACATCGGCCCTGGCGGCACCTATCCCCAGGGCTACGACGGCCCGGACCTCTACCACTTCATGTACATGGACCTCTCGCTCTTCGGCGTGACGGGGGCCGAGAACGTCAAGCCCGTGTCCGTGGTGACCTACGACACTTCCAAGGGCTGGAAGTACGAGTCGATGAAGGCGTTCTTGGCGAACACGGCGAACAACTCCTCCACAAAATCCCTGAGCTACCAGATATCCGCAAACGGGCTTGTGGTGAAGCCGGAGTCCTTCACAGGCACACGCCGCGCCTGCGGCAAGCTGCAGGACGCCTACACCGAATACATCCTCGCCTGGCTTGACTTCAAGAACGCCTACGAAGCATACTCGGAGCAGCGCGACGTGGTTGACGAGAAGATCGGCAACATCGACGGTCTGCGGGATGCGAAGAACATCCAGTACAACGACGCAAAGACCAAGTTCGGCGGAATCATAGCGTCCGAGACCGCCAAGATAATAGCGCTTGACATACAGCATGGATTCCAGGCCGTGGCGGAACTTACAGACGAATCCGGCAAATTCGAGGGGGATATGAGCAAGCTTGGCTATGTCGGGGCAGGACTCTCAGTCGTCTTGAACCCGCTTGCGCCGATAGCCGCCGCAGTTGGCGGCGCGACAATGACGATAGGACGGGTGTTCAAGTCGCTCGCGTCTGCCGCCGAGATGGTCAAGGAGACATGCGAAGAGGCCGTCAAGCTCTACGAAAACGCCGCAGAATGGGCCGAGGCCAGGGCCACGTGGAACGAGGCCAAGAAGGCGGCGTTCGACGAGGCGCTCGAGACGATCGACGCGCTCGCGTCCGCCGCGCGAGACATGAACGCGGCCTGGGCCAAGATGGTGGCGGCGGCCGAGAACTTCGACACGATCGTGGACGAAGGCAACCGCATCCAGTCCGAACGCGAGATAGTCCGTGCCAAGCGCGTGAACCACATCATCGAACTCAGGTACAACGACATGTTCTTCCGCCAGATGCAGGACGAGGCGCTCACCCGCTACTCGCAGGCGTTCGACCTCGCGCAGAAGTACGTGTACATGGCCGCGCAGACCTACGACTACGAGACCGGCCTCCTCTCCGCCGACAGGGACTCCGGCGACAGGTTCCGCGCCGAGATCATCGGCTCCCGCGCCCTCGGCAAGTTCACCAGCGACGGCGACCCGCTCCCCGCCTCGTCCTCCAGGGGTGACCCCGGTCTTGCCGACATCCTATACAGGATGCAGGCAAACTACTCCGTCCTCAAGGGCCGCCTGGGCATCAACAACCCGGACAAGAACGCCACGTGGTTCTCGCTCAGGAAGGAGCTCTTCCGCATCTCCTCCGAGACGAACGCCCTCGCCGACTGGCAGCTGGAGCTCTCGAAGCACGTTGTGGACGACATCCGCGCCGTGCCCGAGTACCAGCGCTTCTGCCAGCCCATCGCGTCGTCCACTCCGCTTCTTGTGAAGGAGCCTGCGATCGTGATCCCGTTCGAGACGTCGATCGACTTCGCGAAGAACTTCTTCGGGAAGGACCTCGCCGCGGGGGACCACGCGCTTGATTCCTCCTACTACGCCACGAAGATATCCTCCGCTGGGGTGAAGCTCGCGGGATATCCGCAGAATGCGCTGGGCAGCACGCCGGTCGTGTATCTGGTTCCGGCCGGCATGGACAAGATGCGCGTCCCGGGCGGCGGCGAGAACGGCACCGTCCTCTACTGGAACGTGGCCGACCAGGTGATACCGGTTCCGTACGCCATCGGCTCGACGGAGCTGGACGATCCGGACTGGCAGCCGCTCTACACCGGCTACACTGGCGGCGTGGACTTGATGGCCAAGATCCGCAGGATCCCGTCTTTCCGCGCCATAATAGACGGTTCCGACTCCGCCGAACCCGCCAGCACGCGTCTTGTGGGCCGCAGCGCGTGGAACACGCGCTGGGTGCTCATAATCCCGGCGGGGTCGCTCCTCGGCGGCAACCTCGAAGACCGCCAGAAGGCGCTCTCGATCTTCATCAACGGCCAGGACACCGACCGCGACGGAGTAACCGACGTGCCGGGAGTGGACGACATCCTGCTTGGCCTCAAGACGTACGCCACCTCCGGCAACTGAGATAAAAGAAAGGAAGAACCATGAGGGAGAAATTGACAGCTATGATGCGGATCGCATTGGCGGCCGCGCCATGTCTAGCCGTGTTCGCCATGGAACCGGCGTCCCTGCCGCCGTTCGTGGTGACCGGCCGCGTGGTCGACTACGACGGCGCCGGCCTCAAGTCGGCTGAAGTGCGGGTGCGGAAGGGGGGCACGCTTCTCGCGCGCGGTAACGTGGGCTCCTTCGACGCCGACACGCCTTGCAACTACGCCGTGTCCGTGCCGATGTCCAGCGCCGACATCCCGACGGCGGCGTGCGCCGGCGACAGTCTCACGCTGGAGGTCGACGCCGGCTCCGCCGTGTATTCCTCCACCAACGTCTCCATCTCCGCCGCCAAGCCCGGCCGCGTCTTGAAGCTCAACCTCTGCGCCGCCACATGCACAAACCCGCACGGCGTCTCTGACCGGTATCTGCGCGACATCGTCTGGGATCTGGAGGACATGGGGCTCACAATCGACGACTACGATCCAAATGCCGACTACGACGGCGACGGAGTGTCGAACTACGCCGAGTATCTTGCCGGCACCGATGCGTTCGATCCGTCTGACGCCGGGCTCAAGATCCTTTCGTGGAAGGCAGTGGCGGACAACGAGGACGTAATGGAGGCCACCTTCCTCCCCGGTCGCAGCAGGGCGTATTCCGTCCAGCGCGCCCCTGCGTCGGGCGGAGAGACCGTATTCGAGCAGCGTCCGCACCAGGTGGAGCGGACGAAGGGGGCTTCGCCCAGGAACTATCTGATAACAGGAGACGAGGAGCCGCAGATCCGTGCGATCTATCTTTACAAGGAAGGCGCAAACAGCCTTTATCGTCTGCGTCTTGAGTAGTCTCGCCTGGGGCGATTCGTTCACGAACCATGCAGGCCATGCCGTTTCAGGGAGCCTTTCGGCGATCTCGAACGGGACTGCGGTCATATCCGGGCGGAAGTATCCGATGTCGGCGTTTCCCGACGACGAGCAGAGGCGGATGCGCGAGCTGCTCGACGTTCCCGACGCCTTGCCGCCGCCGCTTGCTGCGCTTCGCAGGTCTTTGAAGGAGCGCATGTTGAGAGTGGACGCGTTGGCGGCGGAGGGTGCAAACGGAGATGCTGCCGCAAAGGCCCGACGTGCGAAGCTTCAGTCCATCTGGGCGAGTGCGCTGAATGCGGACGACTCGCTTTCCCCTGCCACACGTCGATATTGGCTGCCGCGTCTTATGGATCCTTGAAGCGATGCGGTGGATACAGGTCGATGACTGGGTCTCGTAATGTCCAATGTTTATTAATTTTGCCATTGACGAAGAGGGGGAGATAGTTTAAACTATCAATCAATGTTAAGGAAAACAAGCAACTTTCAGTTCGGAAGAGGGAAAATGCGTAAAAGTGGAGACAGAAGAGGCGCTACTTTTCTTGAGTATGCGCTGCTGGCGGCGCTTGTCGGCATCGTCGGCGCCGTAGGCGTCATGAAGTACGGCAAGGCGATAAGCGATTTCTTCTCTTCGCTCGGCGACAAGACGGCAGAGGTGACGCCGAAGAAGTGAAGCATTTTTTCAACGGGTCGCGTGACCCAAGCAAAAAGGAAACAAGAAAAATGAGCACACAGAGAAAGTTCGGCTCCCGCAGGGGCGCCACATTCATCGAGTACGCGCTTCTGGCCGGACTCGTGGCCATCATTGTCGCGGCCGCGGCGATGTTCTTCGGCGACGACCTGAAGAAACTCTTCGGCGCCACCGGCGAAAAGACGGAGTCCGTGACGGAAGGTGTGAAGAGCATCAACTTGGGAACGTCGTTCCAAGATGCCAACCAGCGCAGCGGCGGCGGCGGCGGCGGCCAGAAGAAGAACTGACAGGATGTTCAGACGCATCAGGCGGCGGCTCGTGTCGGAGCGGGCGAGCGTGTATCTCGAATATGCGCTCGTCACTTCTATCACTCTCGGGCTGGCCGCCTTGATGCTTAATCCCGAAAGCTGGCTTTTCAAGGGTTTGGGACTGGATTACGCGTTTCGCGAGATGCTGATCAAGCTCCCGATATTCTGATGCCAATCGTCTGGATCGCGTTGCCGTTCGTTCTCGCCTTCGCCTGCTACGGCGAGATAAAGGAGAGGAGGATTCCGAACTGGCTTACGCTGGGTGCGATTGCGCTTGGCGCAGGGGCTGCTGTAATCGATGGCGGCATGGACGGTCTGAAGGATTCGGCGCTCGGATTGGCGATAGCGGGAGGGTTGTTCCTCCCTTTTTGTCTTCTTGGGGTAGTTGGCGGCGGCGACATGAAGCTCATGGCGGCGGTCGGCGCGATCGTCGGGTGGCCGATGGTGCTGCGCGTGGTGTGCAACACTTGCATCGCGGGCGGTCTCATCGCGGTGGCGATCATGGCGTGGAACGGCGTGCTGCTCACCACTCTCGCCAACGTGTTCCGCATCATGGTGGGGATGCCGCGGAAGCAGCAGGGGCTGCGCAACCCGCCGATGGTGCCGTATGCGCTCGCGATCACGATCGGCACGCTTGTGGCGGTGTTCGTGCAGGATTTCTAGGGGCGACGCCAGGACGATTAGGATGGCAGGGCAGCAGGACAGGATGGCAGGACGACTTTGTTCAAATGGCTGATCAGGAATGATGGCGCCAGGATGGCGCGGGCGAAGAGGCGAATGGCCTCTTCGCGCGCGTCTGTGTTCTCAGAATTCGCGCTCATCGTCCCCGTCGTCGTGCTGGTGTGCAGCGCGCTCATCGAGATCGTCGGCTACTGGGATGCACAGATAATGGCGAACCACGCCGCGTGGACCGTCGGGCGCATCGCGATGGTGCGCGGCTCGGACGGGCTTGAGTTCTCAAGCAGCATTTCGGAGAAGTCAAAGACAGGCATAGCGGGCAGTGGGATGCCGGATGCTCTCAAGAAGTCGCTCGCGAGCCTCGACACCGCCATCCAGGGCGTGAACAAGTTCAACAACCGCGGCACCGTCGCGACCATGTTTCTCATGTCCACCTGCGGCATCGGCTACTACGGCGGCACGCCCGGCAATACCATCTCCGACGGGTTCACGGCGCTCTGCGATGCCGGTGTGAAGGCGCTTGTCGAGGGCATCCCGCAATGGATCGCGGGGTCCATGACGAACATCTCCCTGCCGTCCTTCGTCCCCGGCGGCGAGAGCGGCATAGCGGGTTTCGTGAATCAAATCGTCAAGGGGGTGATGGACAAGCTCGTGGAGGCTGCGCTCAAGCCGATCGCCAACGGGTTGAAGAATCTTCTGCAGAAGGCGTTCAACAACATCCTGGGCAAGGACGGAGTCAAGATCGACAAGCTTTTCAGCGGCAAGAGCGCGGCGGCGCGGTTCGCGCGGCAGATGTACGGCGCGGGGTCGCGCATCGCGCGCGCAAAGTCCACCATCGGCAAGGAAGTGTTGACGGTGGAGGACATGGACGAACTCGCCGGAAGCTTCATGTTCGCGAAAAGGAGCAGACTCAAGCGTCTCGCCTATCCGCAGGTGGTGGACAAGGAGGCGAAGAGCGACGGCTATTTCGTGACGGGCGTGCACGGCTGGCCGGCGAACGACAACGGCCTCGCGATGGTGCACGTGGAGATCAACTGGCCGTACGAGTACGGTTGGCTCTTCCCGGTCGTGTCGGGCGGCGGCGCGGTGTCCAAGCCGCCGGTCGCGACGGGCCACAGCATGGTGTTCCCGCAGCCGAACATCGCAAACGAGAACCTCTACTCCGAGGGCGCCACGGCGTTCGACGCCGGATCCTACACGAACAACGCCGCCGTCTCCCAGCTCGACGATCTCGCCAACGACATGAAGAACTACCTCAAGTTCGTGAAGTTCTGCATGCGGTTCAGGATATGCGACGAGACGCTTACGCTCGGCGACGAGGACTGGTACGCCTGGTCCTGGAAGCGGTGCAATGAGCTCAAGAATCTCTGGGAGCTTGGCAATGGCAAGAAGGGCGACGACTACGGCGAATGCTGGAGTGCGCTGACCGACGGGAAGGACCAGGATTCGCTGATGGACGACCTCAAGCCGTATTTCGAGTCGTCGAGCTACCACAACCGCGACTACTTCCATTGGGACGGCTCCTACCACAAGAGCTACCGCCTGAGCCTCTGCAGCCAGAACGGCAATGCCAATCTCGGCGAATGGTACGCCCAGAACAAGGGCCTGCGCTACGGTTCCGACAAGGAGAACATGTACCCGGACATCGGCGCAATACAGAAATTCGCCAGCATCTTCAGCAAGAAGCAGTCCGCGATCAACGCCGCGATCAAGGGAGGCGTGAGTTTGGACTGGCTCTACAACAAGATCGTCGGGTTCGCCAAGCGCAACAAGGTGAACGTGCACAACCTCGTGAAGTGGCAGGAGGGGCATGACCTAGAGGCTTGGGAGCGCCAGGACAAGGAGGTCCACGCGATGGCGCAGAAGGCGGAGAAGTCGTTCCAGGCCATCAAGACGCTCATCCAGAAGGAGATCAAGGACATCGAGAACATGGAGAACGGAACTTCCTCCTGGACGGGCGACGAGGACGACCCCGTGTTCGATCCGAACGACGAGGAGGTAATGAAGGATCCCGAATCGGCGGCGAAGAAGGCGCGCGCGAAGTGGGCGACACTGAAGGCGAACCTGAAGAAGAAGCTTACGGAAATCGACAACGCGGCCGAGGCGCTGCGGAAGCAATGGGCGCAGTACCAGAATGACGTCAACTCATTTGCGTCGGCGCGCTCGAATTGCGTCGGCACATACTTCGCGGAGGCCTGCATCAACACGCTCGTCAAGACGGCGAACAAAACCGTGTTCGATGCGGGGAACGACGCCAACTTCAAGATTCCCGCCGGCTGCATGCCCTACGACATCGGCAAGGGGACGCGCGAGATGCTGGACAAGGTGAAGGCATACTACGACAAGCTGGACAAGTCGTACAAGCTCGAGGTGGGGTACGGCGCGATGATGGGCCTGGAGAGCGCAGGCAAGGCGAAGCGCGAGGGCAAGAGGCCTGACGAGGTAGTGGACGAGGCCGGCAAAGTCAACGACGACATCCCCGGCTCGCTAGGCCCGGGCAGCGACACGGGCAAGATCATCGACAAGGACAAGCAGGAGTATTCGGGAGGCGAGTGGAAGTGGAAGTGATCCGCACGATAAGGGCGCGCCTCGCCTCGGAGCGCGGCAGCGTGGGCGTGGTGGTGGCGCTCGTCATCTTCCTCGTGATGGGGATGCTCACGATGACGTGGAACACGGCGCAGCTCTCGAAGACGAAGATGCGTCTGCAGAACGCGGCGGACTCGGCGGCGCTCGCGCACGCCATATGGCAGGCGCGCGGCATGAACGCCGTGCAGAACATCAACGACGAGATGTACGAGGCGCTCTCGCTGGCCGTGAAGCTCAGGAATGTGGCGAAGGTGGTGGAGCCGATCGCGATCGGGTTCGACGCGGCCTCGGCGGCGCCGTTCATCGGCATCATCTTCAAGGGGATTGCCGTCGCAATGCACACGATAGGCGTCTTGACGGGAGGGACGGGGGGGTGGCTCGCCGCCCGAATATGCAACATATTCCTCAAGAACATAGAGAAGGTGTATGTGTGGGGGGCGGCGGCGCTGGGCGTGTGGAACGCGCAGCTGCTGGCCGCGCAGAACGAGGCGGACCCGCTGGCGCGGCTTGGGTCGTCGACTTCCACTGCGGAATCGGACGGCTGGATATTCGGAATATACACGCTGGGGCTCTCGTGGCCGCTTGCGGACGCGTTCAGGCTGCCGCTCGCGGAGTCGGGCAAGAGCGAGGTGGGGAAGTCGCCGTGGAAAAGCGACGAGATATCGGTGTTCGAGCGCTCCACCTCCCCCTGGAAGCAGATTTACAGCTTCACCGGCGCGGGAAAGAAATGGGCGATCAAGCCGTACGTCTCAAAGCGCGGCGACGACGAGGGCCTGAAGGTCGAGAAGAAGACGAAGGACGGCAAGGACGTCACGGAGGTCGACGACAACGGAGTCCTTCCCGGGCCGACGATGTGGATCGCGTTCAAGCTGGGCGGGAACATCCACACTCTGCCCATCACCGGGTTCTGGAACCCGGACGACAAGGACCGCTGGACGCACAAGCTGCCGGTGTTCGCGGTGGCGGCGGCGCAGTGCATCACGGGCGACGTGATTGCGCACTCGAAGAAGAGCGAGGAGGACAAGACGAACCAGCGCCCTGCAGGATTCGGCGCCGGCGCGACGGCGAAGCTCGTCCCCGTCTCTTCCGTGTTCTACAAGATGGGCAAGTACGGCGGCTACGCCGTGGACGCGATAATCTACCATTGAAAGGTTGAAAAGTCGTAAGGTTGAAAGGTTGAGAGCCGGGTTGCCGGATGTAGAATGTCAAACGAGACAGCAACAGTGAAGAGCGAAGACGACATACTGAGGCGCCTGAAGAGGCGGTTGGCGAGCGGACGGGCGACCGTGATGCTCGAGTTCGCCTTCGTGGCGCCGCTCGCCGTGGTCGTGGCCGTCTTCGCCGCCGACTTCACGCGCATTCTCCGCACCGAGCAGCAGCTTGAGATAGCCACGCGCCTCGCTGCGGACGTGGAGGCGCACATGGCGGACTACTACGGAAAAGGCGCCTGTCCGAGCTCGCAGACGAAGAACGTCGCCAAATACTATCTTGTCGATGTGGCGCATGTGGCCTCCGGCGTGGGCGACGTGTACATCAAGGGCAGCGGCAACGTGATCAAGAACCCGATCTCGTACGCTGTCGACAAGGTGAACCAATTCCTGAAGGGGCAGGCGTTCAGCGAGGACAACGTGTTCCTGAACCTCATCGGCAAGGTGCTGGGCGGTCTCATGAACTTCATCACGTTCCGGACGATCAACTACGTCACGGACGTGATTCCGCATGACCGCGAGGTGCGGATATCCTCGGCCGCGTACATTCAGACTATCCTCCCTGCGGGCTCCTACGGGTGGCTTGGCCTCGCGGACCGCAGCGGCGGGAAGATCGGCGTGGGGCAGTTCGTCCACGACCTGGAGGGCGGCGTGGCGGCGACGGCGTGGAACTACAAGCTCAGCACGACCAAACGGCATCGCGTGTACTGCTTCATGCCGGTGATGGACTCGGTCCCGACGGCGCCGGAGACCTACGTCCGCAAGCTCAAGAGCTGGTGCGCCAAGCAGCCTTTCCTGAAAGGAATCGTGAAATGAGGGAGAGGCTCGTCCGCACAGTCCTTTCGGTCCTGGCAGTGGTGGGCGCGGTGTTCGCCGTCCGCTGGACGATCCGCGCCGCGATGTCGCGCGCGTACAGGGCGGAGCGCGACGTGGGCGCGGCGGAGATGCCGCTCGTTCCCGCTCCGCGCGTCTGGTCGCTCGCGGAGATCGTGCCGAGGGAGCTTCGCGTGAACATCGCGGGGCTCGCGATACGCCGCCGCGCCGAGCGTCTTCACATGCCGTATTCCCTGGCCGTCGATATCGCCGAGGAGAAGGCGAAGAGCGCGGGATGGGAGCGGCTGGACGACGAGAACGCCCTGACGATCAAGAACCTCTCTGGCATGGAGAGGGTGTACAAGACTCCGGAGGGGTCAATAGTGCTGCGCGAGGTGAGGGCGATAAGGGGAGACGACTCGCTGATGGAGGACTTCACGATCCCCGCAGAGTTGGTGCCGGAGGAGAGCGAGCAGACGACGCCCGACGCGCTGGCGCGCCGTTCGGCGCAGCAGGTGAAGGCGATGATGCCGGGCGTGGTGCGGGACGTGGTGGCGGGCAGTCCGCTCATGACGGAGCTGATCGAGCGCGGCGGCGGCGCGGCGTTCATAGTCCACTGCGTGGCCGAGACGGCGGCCGCCGAGACGGCGCGCGCGATCGAGGCGGCGGCGCGAAAGGCCGGGTGGGCTGAGACGAAGTTCGACCCGGCCGCCAGGGCGGCGGCTCTCCATGCGGCGAGCTGGACGAAGAAGAACCTTACGCTCCACTTCGAAACCGTGCCGCGCCTCCAGGGCGGCGGATGCGATGTCGACTACCGCTTCACCGACGACGAAGCGTACATCTTAAAGAAAGGACAAGCAAATGAAAACTGACAACCACACGAAGCTCGCCGTGGTGGCGGCGGTGCTGGTAGGACTGTTCGCGGTGGTGGCCGTGAACAAGTACATCGCGGCGAAGACGGCAGTCGCTCCCACTCCAAAGGCGTCGATCCTCGTGGCGACCATGGAGATCAAGGAGGGCGCCGAGATCGGCGAGGAGATGCTCGGCTCGGCGGAGATACCGTTCGATTCGCTCTCCAACATGCACATCGCCCTGCCCGCGAAGGACGACCCAGGCTACCAGAAGGCGCTCTCCGACGTGATGGAGAAGATCGTCAAGCGCAAGGCGAAGCGCCTCATCGCCGCCAAGACGCCGATCTTCTGGATCGACATCGCGACGGAGCCGAAGACGCCGTTCACGGACCTCATCGCCGACGGGCACCGAGCCGTCACGGTGCCGGTGGACTCAGTCAGCTCCGTCTGCGGCTTCATCAAGCCGGGCAGCCGCATCGACGTGGTGCTCACTGCCACGGAGGAGAAGCTTGGGCTCGTGACCGGGCAGGCCGCGAAGGACGCCGGCTCGCGCGTCGTCTCGAGCGTCATACTCCAGAACGTGCCCGTCATCGCCACGGACCGCGAGTACGACCTACAGAGCGAGTCGTCCGGCTACGGCACGATGACGCTCTCCCTGCCCACTAAGGCGGCCATAATGATCGTGCAGGCGCGCACGATGGGGCAGATCACCTATCTGCTCAGGAACATGCGCGACACGAAGACCGAGCAGGACCGCGGCAGCGTGACCGTCGCGCCAGGCAACTCGTTCGGCGATACGGTGAAGGCGTTCCAGTGAATTAAATCGGCCTCCGGCCTTTAAATCAGGCAAAGCCCTTTAAATATTTAAAGCCGCGAAGCGGCGATTTAAAGCGAAGCGATTTAAAACGAAGTGATTTAAGGCGGAGCGATAAAATGAAAGGAGAAACTTACATGAGAAGAATGACATTGTTGGCGGCAATGCTGGCGGCGCTGGCCGCGGATGCGCTGGTGGTGCGGAAGCTGCCGGAGGTCACGGTGGTCGAGAACGAGACGCTGGCGATGGACTCTATGAAGGCGACGGCTGTGCGCAGCTCCAACTCGGCCGTGTTCGGCGCGGCGCTCAGGGAGAGCGGCGAGGCGATCGTCTCCGGCGCGCGCCTGGGCGACGCGGTGCTGTCGTACGTCGACGAGCGCGGCGTGTTCGCGTCGCGTCCTGTGACGGTGGTTCCGGCCTACTGGGACGTGCTGAGGGGCATGTTTTCGGAGGACCCGGAGATCACGATCTCTATCGTCGGAGACAAGGTGGTCGTGGGCGGGGCGACCGCGAACGTCAACACGCTGCGCCGGGTGGAGGACGCGAAGAAGCTGGACGCGTCGCGGATCGTCACGCAGGTCTCCTACTCCACCGCCCAGATCGGCGAGCTGGTGAAGGACTTCCTGCGGCGCTCCAGCGTCACCAACATCGGCGTGAACGTGGTGGGGCGCGAGGTGTGCCTCTCCGGGCGGATGTACGACGTGCAGTCCATCGAGCAGCTGAAGAAGCGGGTGGAGGGATTCGTGCACGACTTCCCCGGCATCTCGGTGAACACCGACGAGCTGCGCATCTACAAGCAGAAGATCCTCATCAGCATCGAGTTCGTGGCGTACAACGACACGATGTCGCGCAACCTCGGCTTCTCGGGGCCGGAGTCGATCACCGCCAGCATGGACTGGAACTTCGGCTACGAGCATTCGAAGAACACGGGCGGCTCCAGTGCCTATGGCCATAATCACGAGGGCAAAGACGTGTCGACCGCCAAAACGGGCTACGAGACCCAAAACAGCTCCATGGCGGGTGGATCGACGAAGGTGCCCACCGACAGCTCGTCCATCGAGTCGACGGTCACCCGCACCCTTACCGGCGAGTCCAAGAAAGAAGGAGACTGGAAGCATGCCTGGAAAGGGGCGGCGAACGCCAAGGTGGAGGGCGTGAAGGCCACGATCAACCTCCTGAAGAAGAACGGCGCGGCGAAGACGCTCTACTCCACCACGCTCTCCACGCAGTCTGGCATAGAGGCGGAGTTCCAGAACGGCGGCACGATCCACCGCTCGACGACGCCGGGCATGGGCTCGAGCGGCAACATCGAGTCGATAGAGTACGGCTACATCATCAAGACGACGCCTCTCATCATCGACGCCAACACGGTCAACCTCGACTTCAACCTCGACAACAAGCAGCCGCTTTCCAGGGACGCGGCCGACATCGAAATCTCGCGCTATCAGACGAAGTCGAAATATCTAGTGCGTCCCGGCGAGTCGATCATGCTCTCCGGGTACAAGTACAACAGCGAGAGCGAGACGAAGAAGGGCACGCCTTGGCTTTCGAACATCCCGTGGATAGGGCAGTATCTCTTCGGGAACACGGAGGACAACGTGAAGATGAACGAGATGCTTCTGGTGGTGACGGTGAACTGGGCGCTTGAGGACGACAGCGAAAGCGCGGCCGCCCGTCTGAACGAGATGAAAGACCGCAAAGTAGAAGTGGAAATGCCCTGATGAAACCGTTGATATTCACGCAGAACGGCAAGCGCATCGCCACGCTCACGCCGCAGGAGGGGAAAACCGGCGAGGTGTTCACCCTGGGATCGGCGGCGAGCTGCGACGTGGTGGTCTCCGCCGAATACGGCCTCGCGCCGCAGCAGGTGTCCTTCGCGCCGATCGGGAACGTGTGGTGGATCGGCGACATGGCCGCCGACGGACGGCTCGAGATCGACGGGCGGCAGACCGCCGCCGAGGCACTAGTGGGCCATGCCCACGTCAAGGCGGGGAAGTTCGAGTTCGACGTGGAGTGCGAGGCGTCCGAGAGCCGCAAGACGCGCCGCGAGGTGGCGTCGGACGTCCTCTACTCCCATGCGCTCGCGAACCTCTCGCGCAACCTCGGCGACTCCACCTCCGCCGACGTGCTGGAGCTGGAGCGGCGCATCGACGTCTCCCTCGACGACATCTTCGCGCGCGGCATCCCCGAGCTGGAGGGGCTTGGCGACGACGTCGTGGCCGAGCTCAGGCGCGAGACGATGGAGGACATGCTGCGCCTCGGCCCGCTGGAGCCGCTGATCGCCGACGACTCCATCACGGAGATCATGGTGATCGACTACCGCCACATCTATGTGGAGCGCAAGGGCAAGGTCGGCCTCACCGACCGCCACTTCCGCGACCCGGGCCACCTCATCCGCGTGATCGAGCGCATCGTGAACAAGGTGGGCCGCCGGATAGACGAGTCCAGCCCGCTCGTTGATGCGCGTCTGGAGGACGGCTCGCGCGTGAACGCCGTGATCCCTCCGATCACGCCGGACGGCGCGTGCCTCACGATCCGAAAGTTCGGCAAGTCGCTCTTCACGCTGGACAAGCTCGTCTCCTTCGGCTCGATGAGCCCGGAGATGATGAAGTTCATCGACGCGTGCGTGGCGCTCAGGAAGAACATAGTCGTCTCCGGCGGCACGGGCTCCGGCAAGACGTCGCTGCTCAACGCCATTTCGCTATGCATAGGCCCCACGGAGCGCATCATCACCGTGGAGGACTCGCTGGAGCTGAAGCTGCAGCAGAGCCACGTTGTGCGCATGGAGGCGCGTCCGGCGAACACCGAGGGCAAGGGCGAGGTGTCCATACGCCTTCTCGTGAAGAACTGCCTCAGAATGCGCCCCGACCGCATCGTGGTGGGCGAATGCCGCGGCGGCGAGGCGCTGGACATGCTCCAGGCCATGAACACGGGCCACGACGGCTCGCTCACGACTGTGCACGCGAACACGCCGAGCGACACGGTGGCGCGCCTCGAGACGCTCTGCCTCATGGCCGGCATGGACATGCCGCTCTCGGCCATCCGCGCGCAGATCGCGAGCGCCGTCTCGATCATCGTGCAGACGGCGCGCCTCTCCGACGGCTCGCGAAAGACGATAGAGATCGCAGAGGTGTGCGGCCTGGACGAGAAGGGCAACGCGAAGCTCAGGACGCTCTTCGAGTTCAAGCGCGAGGGCGTGGACCCCGTCACCCGCAAGGTGCTCGGGCGGCATGTCGTGGTGGCGCGGCCGACGTTCTTCGAGGACTTCGCCTTGAGGGGCGTCCCGCTCGACGAATCCATATTCGAGGGGGTGTAGCGGATGTCGGCGGATCTACTGATTGCCTTCGGCGCCGTGGCGCTTCTGGCGGTCCTCGCGGGGATCGTCGTGAAGGGGCTTCTGGACACCTCCAGCCGGAGACGCGAGGCGAACGACGACGTGATGGCCCGCGCCGCGCACGTGGGCGACAGCCAGATGCCCGAGTTCATCGCCAGGCGCATGCGCGCGCGGCGGGCCAGCAAGGTCCGCGCTGAGCTGCCCGACGCGCTGGACATGGTGTCCAACTCCCTCACGGCCGGCCTCACGCTTCCGCAGGCGCTTATTCGGAACCTCTCGCACTTCCCGCCGCTCGTGGCGGAGGAGTTCGCGCGGATACTCTACGACTCGCGCCTCGGATACTCGATCGGCGGCGCGTTCGACAACTTCGCGAGGCGCCTTCCGATCCCGGACGTGCAGATGGTGGTGATCGCCACAAAGATCGGCGTCGCCCACGGCGGCAACCTTGCGGAGAGCTACCGCATGCTCTCCACCCTCCTGAGGGACAACATGGCGTTCGAGGAGGAGCTGCACGCCATGACGACAGAGGGGCGTATGCAGGCCCTGGTGATGAGCGCGCTCCCGATGGTGATGATCGTGCTTCTGGGCCTCGTGAAGCGCGACCTTGTGGCGCCGCTCTTCACCACGGGCGCCGGATGGGGGGCTCTCCTGACGCTGGCGGTGATGCAGGGCCTGGCGTACCTCTGGATACGGAAGATAGTGGACATAAAGGTGTGAGGCCATGAAGATAGACATAGTCATAGCGCTCGTCTGCACGGCCGTCTCGGTAATGTCGCTCGCATATCTGTTCATGAGGGCCGTGCTGGGCACTGCGGGCGATGTGATGCATTCCAGGTCGTCGCTCAGGGCGATGCTTGCGCCAATCGCGCTGCTCGTGGAGCGTCGGCGGGGGAAGGACATCGAGTTGAACCGCACGCTGGAGCGGCTTGAGAAGCTCGTCGTCCAGTCGGGAGGAAAGTTCCTGGAGGGGGCGACGGCGACAGAGGTGTTCGCGGCCCGGTTCGTGTTCCCCTTGGCGGCGTTTGCGGTGGTTCTGCCGCTGGGCGCGATGCTGCGGCTCTCCGGCGGCATGTCGCTCATGGGGGCGGTGTTCTTCGCGGTGCTGCTGTACGCGTATCCTGAGAGCGGGCTCAAGTCGTCGGCGGCGGAGCGCACGCGCCGGTTCACGCGCGACCTCCCCGGGGCTCTGGACGTGATGCGGCTCGTGGCGCAGTCCGGCGGCGACCTGCTCTCGGCGATACGCGCCGTGATCGACGTCATGCCCGCCGGCCCCGTCAGGGACGAGCTTTCGCGCGTGGTGGCGGAGGTCACGATAGGCACCTCGCTCGCGGCGGCGCTGAACAACGTCGCGGCGCGCGTGGGCACGAACGAGGCCAACGCCGTCTTCTCCACGCTCGCGCAGTCTCTGGAGATGGGCACGTCGGTGGCCGAGAACCTCCAGAGCGCGGCGCAGCTCATCCGCCACGCCGCGCGCGTGAAGGCCCAGACGCAGGCGCAGAAGGCCGTGGTGAACATGTCGTTCCCGCTCCTGCTCCTGATTCTGCCGGGAATATTCATCGTTTTGTTCGCCCCGCTGGTAATACAGTTCATCAACAGGTGAAAGCAATGCAGAAGAACAGTCAAAAGCCCGTTCTCGTGCCCACGGCCTATTCGGCGCGCGTGGTGCTGTGGTCGGCGGCCCTTGTGGCGCTCTTTGGCGCGCTCATGTGGGTCTACTGCGCATGGAGCGCGCTGGCCAAGGCCCGCGCGAAGCTGGGCGAGCCGGTCCAGACCACCGTGGAGATGCCGTTCTTCACCGTGCGCATCCCGCTGGGATGGGAGGCCTACAGCAAGGACCGCAACACTCTCGCCGCGTTCCGCAGGAAGGGACAGGACATACCGATCATCTTCCTCCTCGCGGAGAGTGATCCGGGATATCCCTATCATGCGCTCGACGTGAACTCCGCCATCGTGTTCCACATCGTGGGGGAGGACATACAGGCGGAGCATCTCAAAGGCATACCGTCTGCGCTCCCGATGAAGGTGATCGGCTCGGAGCGGTTCACGGTCCGCCCCGGCGTCACGGCGGTCCGGATGCTCTTCGACATAGAAGACCACAACGGCGAGACGGTGATGTTCTACGCAGGCGACGTACGCTACGTCCTGTGGGGGTTGTGGAAGGACGGCGACAACGAAGCCGAAGCGGACATACACAGTTTCTTCCGTCGTCTGTTCGAGGATTTCGACATCCCCGAGCGGCGCGAGTACATCGACCGTCCGGTCGTGGACTCCGGCAAGTTCACGACGGAGCAGAACGACGCGATTCAGCTCCAGGTGGAGCGCGAGACGGCGCTCTGGCACCTCTTCGCCGCCCGCGCGGACGCGGAGCCGGAGGCGGCTCTTCTGCCGGCTCTCCAGCACTACCGCGAGGCGCTACGCCTCCTGTCGTCCATCCGCCAGGAGCGGGTGGCGCTGTCGTCGGACGAATTCAAGCTGTACAAGCGTCTCTTGGAGAAGCGGCGGGCTGACGTGAACGAGTGGTTCGTCGTCCTTGACAAGGCCGTCGCGATGCGCGACTGGGACAGGGCGAGGAGCCAGGCGAAGTGGATCATGGCTCACGCCACGCTGATCGGCGAGCGCGTGGATGTGCGCCGCGCCGCCGACATCCTCGCCACGAAGATACCGCCCGAGGACGGCGCTGAAGGCGGCGGGAAGAGCAAAAAGAAGTAGGGTAACTGCCATGGAAAGACTCAAGATATTCTCAACAGACGGCGAGACGCTGCTGGAGCGCGACCTTGCGGAGGTTGCGAAGCCGCTGATGCTGCTCGCGGGCGACGCGCCGCAGCTCGTGGAGACGGTGCCGCAGGGCGCAGAGGTGCTGGGAGCGCTCGTGCGTGACGAAGACGGATGGACGCTCGCCTCCGCGAAGGACGATGCGCCAGTGTCGTCCGGGCCGAAGACGGGGACGGACTTCCATCTCACGGCCGGCGTCGCGTGCTCGCTGGGGCCGTGGGTGTTCCGCATCGAGCGCGAGGGGGCGAACGCGGGGTCGGTTCTGCTTTGGCGCATAGGATCGAGTGCGATCGCGGCGGATCCGCTCGTGCAGGGGAGGAACAGCGTCGCCTCCGCCAAGGGCGGCGCGTACGCGGTGAATCCGGCCGTGGCCGGCGCGGAGCTGTGCTCGATATTCCCGACGGCGGAGGGCGTGGACGTGACGGCGGCTGACGGCTCTCAGCGGCTCTCCGTGCCGTTCGCCACTCTGTTCGCGGTGGGGCCGTTCCAGGGGATGGCGCTTTCGGCGGCGGACGCGGCCGCGGCCGTGAAAAGCGGCAGCCCGTTCGGCTGGCCGGCACGGCGCACACGAGCCGGGCTGATGGGGATGCTTCTTCTCGCGGGCCTCGCCTCCCTCGCGGCGCTTGCGCTTGTGAAGAAGAAGCAGGCCGTGGATCAGGCGCTCGCCGCTAAAAGCGGCCCCGAGCTCATGGAGCGCGTGATCGTCGCCGACGACGAAAAGAACTCGGACGAGGACGTGCTCGTGTACCAGAACTCGTTCTACAGGTCGCTCCCGTTCGTCCTCAGGGCGTCGCGGTCCCCGATCACCCTCGACCTCCTCAAGCGCGGCAGGCATGTGGTCAAGCACGTCGGCGGCGCGAAGGCGAAGGAGAACGAAAAGGCGATAAACGACATCATCCGCTTCCTCAAGGACGTGGACGCCATACAGGGGGCGGTCCATAGAGGCGACTGGGACGCGCTCAGGGACACTCTTGCCGCGGCCGACCGGAAGATGTTCACGCGATGTGACGCTGACACGTTCTTCGAGGACGCGAAGGAGATCGTGGACTTCGTCACTGTCGCTCTTCCGAAATTCTTCGTGGCCGCGTCCGCAAAGGGCGCCGCCGGATTCGCGGACGAGGGGAAGCGGATGGAGGCGTACTTCGACGATCTCAAGGACAACCTGTTCATGTCGGGCGAGATAGTCCGCCGCGAGAGGGACAACGCGGAGATGCGCTGGGCGGCGCTCACCGCCTACGTGCCGGCGCGCGAGCGCTTCCTGTCTTCCGTCTCCGACACGGGCGCGGACCTTCGGAACGCGTGGGCCGACATGGCTGACGCCTTCGAGGATGACGAAGGCGTGTTCATGCCGATGCTGAAGCAGGAGCGCGAGCGGATCGTGGAGGCGATCCTGAAGCGCGCGAAAGACGCGAAGTCCGTGTCGCTCATCAATCTCTGCGCGCTGGGCGAGGCGATGGGAATGGACAACGCCCGGCTTGCCGAGTGGCGCACGCGCGCCGCCGCCGCACGCAAGGAGATAGCCCAGCAGTATAGGGAGAAGTATTCCGACTACCGCATGCGCGCCGCCGTGGCGCCGGGTGCGCCCGAGACGCTGGCGGTCCTCGACGAGATGATAGCTCTCGGGCTGGTGGACAACTCATTCCATCAGTGGGCCGTGCGTGAAAAGGCGCGCGTGACAGTCAAGAAAGGGGACTCGAAATGATCAAGAAGCTGAATGTCGCCCTGTTGGTCGCGTTCGCGGTGATGCTCGCCTTCAAGGGGCTCAAGAACTTCAAGGAGAACAGCGCGAAGAAGGCCGCCGTGCGGCAGGCCGCCGCCGCGCAGCGCCAGGAGGAGGGATCGCAGCTCGCGCCATGCGTCTATTACGGGTTCTGGGCCGGCTACACGCTGGAGAACCCGATATCCAACAGGAACGGAGTGCTGCTGGACATCGTCCGCGCCGTGTTCCCCAAGGCGACGTTCCAGCACGTCCACGGGGACGTCGGGGAATTCGCGAAGGTTCTGCGCAACGATCCCAACGCCGTGGTGGTGGGCTTCGGCGTGCATCCGGCTCTGAAGGAGTTCCCATCCGCGCCCACGCCTCTGATGACATGTCCGCTGGTGCTGATGACCCTTCGCACGAATCCGTGGACCTACAAGGGGGTCTCCTCCCTCTACGGACTGAGAATCTTGGCGGACGAGGCTTTTCTCGACTACAAGGTGATCAGGGATCTGCACGACCGCGAGGGAGAGGGTTCCAAGTGTCTTCGCCTTCTGCCGTCCTCCGCCACGAAGGCCGAGATGGCCGAGATGGTGGAACGGGGGGAGGCCGATGCGTTTGTCATGGCGGATCTGATGAATCTGGAGGGCATGGCTCTGGACGGCGTCGTGTCGGTGCGCTTCCTCCGGAGTTTCCGCAAATCCAAGGTGATAGCGAACGACGGGACATTGCTATACGCGTCCGGCAAGGACCCCGAATTCGCGAAGCGGGTTGTGGCGGAATACGAAGAGGGTGTGCGGCGCATCGAGAAGAACGGCATGCGCCGCCGCATATTCGAATACTACGGCATATCCGAGACCGAGCAGAACGACGACAAGTGAGCAAAGAAGTGAGCATCCGGGCCCGGGAATATGGTATAATTCTCGGCCGACGGGATCCATATGCTTAAATGGCTCATATACAACGCGCTCTTCTTCGTCGCCTACATGGTGATGATGCCGTCGTTTCTTCTTCGGATGAAACGGCGCGGGGGGTATCGCGCGCGCATGGGGGACCGTTTCGGGCGCTATCCGGAGGAAGTGGGGCGGCGCCTCGACGAGCTGGCGGAGAAGGGGCCTGTGTGGCTTCACGCCGTGTCCGTGGGCGAAGTGCAGGTGGCGGTGCAGCTGATGGAGGAGATGCGCCGCGTCGATCCGTCCACGCGGTTCGTGTTCTCCACAACCAGCTCCACCGGCTGGAAGACGGCCGAGGGGCTTCTCTCCCCCGCTGACGTACTCATCTACAATCCGCTCGACTTCGGCTTCTGCGTGAGAAGGGCGCTGGACCGGGTGCGCCCTCGCGCGGTGATTCTCGCCGAGACGGAGATCTGGCCCAACTTCATCCGCGCGCTGAAGAGACGCGGAGTGGGCGTCTATCTCGTGAACGCACGCGTCTCCGACCGCAGCGCGCCGCGCTACAAGGCGCTCAGATGGTTCTTCGGCGAGGTGCTGCGCTGCTTCTCGGGGATCTTCGCGCAGAGCGAGCTTGACGCGAAGCGCCTCATTGCGGCCGGCGCGGCCCCGGAGACGATCGAGGTCGCTGGCTCCTTCAAGTTCGACGTCGCGAAGCGCAACCCGCGGAAGGAGCGCGAGCTGCGCGAATGGATCGGCGAGGGAGACGTCCTCCTGGGCGGATCGACATGGCCGGGCGAGGACGAGATGATGCTCAGGGTCTATGCCGAGCTAGTCAAGACGCGGACGGACGTGAAGCTCGTCATAGCTCCGCGCCATTTCGAGAAGGCCGACGCGGTGGAGGCGAACATCCGCGCGGCGGGCTTCTCCGTCGTCCGCCGCAGCCGCCCATCCCCCCATTCCCCGTTCCCCGTTCCCCATTCTCCGTTCCCCATCTATCTCTGCGATACCACGGGCGAGATGATGGGGCTTTTCGGCATCGCGTCCGTGGCGTTCGTCGGGAAGTCGCTCTGCGAGCACGGAAGCCAGAACATGATAGAGCCGTGCCTCTGCGGCGTGCCGACGGTCGTGGGGCCGTACACGGAGAACTTCCGTCCTGTGATGAGCGATCTGCTGGCGGCCGGAGCGCTCGTTCAGACGCCCGACGCGTCTGCGCCGGAAGAGCGCGAGGCGGCGGTTGTGGCGGCGCTCCTCAGGTTTTTCGCTGAGCCGGAATACGCGCGCGGCTTCGCGGAGCGCGCCGTGGCCGCCGTGGAGAGACGGCGCGGCGTGACGGGGCGCGTCGCCGGGCGGCTGCTCGCGGAATTGAAAAGCGCGCCGCGCGGAAGCGCGGGCATGCTGGGCGGGAAGAAGGGGCCGACGGCGGTCTGGCTCACGACGCGCATTCCCGTGAAGCATCTTGTCGTGGCGGCTGTTCTAGTGTACGCCATCGCTGCGCTCTTCGGCACCCAGCCTCTGAAGCATTCGTGGAAGTATCTGCAGATGAATCCTGGCAGGCGCTACTCCACGTTCGTGGGGCTTTCTGCGGCGTCAGCCGCCCTACCTTGGTGCATTCCCGCGGCGAAACGCGCCTACGCCGCCATCACATCGCCTGTCGAGGTGCCCGGAACCGACGAGGAGGGCGTGAATCGCTACCGGGCCACAGGCGCGTTGAAAAAACTCGTCCCCGCGCTCTTTCCCGGGCGTGAGCACATCGAGTTTGACGCGCGGCTGAAGTCGATGGCGGAGATGCGCGCGCTGCACGAATCTCTCCTTGGAAGGTGGGGTGGATACAGGCTGTGGTGCATAGGGCGGTGGGACTACGTGTTCGTCGCCAAATTCGCGTCGGGCGACGACTCGGCGACCGGACCGCTCGTGGCCAACGACGGCAATGCGGCGTCCGACGGCGTGTTCGATGAATTCTCCGCAAGGTTCGACGACTTCGCGGCCGCAGGCATCTACTCTCCCGCCCAGGTATTCGCATGCTATGTGGGCGACGAGGCGGAGGTGGCGCCCGCGCTCGTGACGGCGGCCACGTGGAGGGGCTTTCCGGCCTGGGATCTTTTCTGGTCGAAGGCTCTTCCTGGAAGGCTTGCGTTCAAGCCGGTGCCGGGCGGTGCAAGAGCGCCGGTGCGCGCGAGCCGCCTCACGCCAGAGGAGCAGCCGTCGTTCGACTGGCTCAAACGCGGGAAGGGCGACGCAGCCGTGTTTCTGGACTTCCTCGACTCCGTGGCCGCCGCGCAGAATGCGCGCCGCGGAGCGCTGGTGGGCTTCGATCTCGCGGACGCCGGAGGCGCTTCCGCCACGAATGCGATATCCCTGTGGTCCGCTGCCGCCAAGGAGAATCCGCGCGACCCGATCCTCATGAATCTCGCCGACACCCTGGACCAGCAGGGCCGCCGTTTCCTTGCGATCGGCAACGTTAAGGGCGCCATGAACTGCTATGAGAACCGCATACTCGTGCAGCCGCACGACGTCGCGGCCGTGCACAACTTCGGAGTGTGCCTCAAGAGGGGAGGGCACTTTGACGCCGCCGCGCAGATGTTCATGAAGGCGTCGAGGATGACGCCCGACAACGAACCGCATCTTCTCGAATTCGCCGACTGCGCCGCCGCCGCGCAGCGTCACGAGGACGCCATCAAGGTCCTTGAGCTGCTCGCGAAGAAGCGTCCCGGCAATGCCGAGATCGCACGTCGCATCTCGAAGGTGAAGTCCGCTCTCTACAGAAAAAACATCAAGGAGTACTACAAATGAGGAAACTCGTCGCATTTATCCTTCCGGTCCTGCTTCTCGCGGGATGCTTCACGCTGCACCGCACGGAAGGCACGCCCGTGTCCATGACGCGCGCGCCCGACGGAAAGGACGTCAAGCTGTCCATCTCCGGATTCGCCGCCACCATAACGGAGTACATACCAGTCTACGGATACCAGACCGGCTATGTGGACGGCGGCTGGTACGGTCGCCGCGGACGGCGCGGAGGCTGGTACGGCGGACACTACGTCACGACCACCACCGAGACGCTCATCCCCCAGACCAAGGCCAGCGAGGCGTTCCTCCGCCGTGCGCAGGCCCACTTCGAGGAGCACGGCTTCCTCCTGCGCGCCGCTCCAGCCGACTACACGGTGGACGTCACATTCGACGGGCCGTTCATCACCGCCAGCGAGCAGGCCGTTGAATGGGCGTGGATGCTCTGCTCCATACTCTCCGCCGAGTACTCCACCCAGACGTGGACCGCGAAGCTGAACGTCTACGACAACAAAACGGGCCGCATACTCTTCCACCGCGACTACAAACAGAAATTCGAAGACGTGGTCTGGTCCCCGCTCTTCTTCGTGGGCCTCGCCGGCTACACGGAGAACACGTTCAACTACATGCAGAGCTGGTGCCTCAGCGCCCTCACCGACCGTGCCTGTGCCGACGCCACGGCATTCCTCGCAAAGTGACGTCCCCCTCTCCCCAACTTCAAACCAAAGGAAAACCATGGCAGGCGAATATCAATTCTCTCTGATCGACGTCACAAAGCAGCAGGGCGTGAAGACGATCCTGAAGGACGTCAATCTCAGCTTCTTCTACGGAGCCCACATCGGCGTGATCGGCGCGAACGGCGCAGGCAAGTCCTCGCTCCTCAAGATCCTCGCCGGCATCGACACCGACATCCTCGGCACATGCCAGGTGGCGAAGGGCACGAAGGTGGGCTACCTCCCGCAAGAGCCTGAGCTCGACGACTCCAAGACCGTGGCGGAGGTGGTGGAGGAGGGCGTGGCCGAGGCCAAGGCGATGGTGGAGCGCTACGAGGACCTCTGCATGGAGCTCGACGACCCCAAGGCCGTGGAGGAGATGGAGAAGCTCCAGGAGATCATCGACGCGAAGGACTACTGGAACCTCGACAACCTAGTGGAGAGGGCGATGGCGTCCATGCACTGCCCGCCCGGCGACCAGAAGGTGTCGGTGCTCTCCGGCGGCGAGCGCCGCCGCGTGGCGATCGCGCGCCTTCTCCTCTCGAACCCCGACGTCATGCTCCTCGACGAGCCGACGAACCACCTCGACGCCGAGACGGTCCAGTGGCTTGAGGAGCACCTCAAGGACTTCAAGGGCACGCTCATAGTCGTGACGCACGACCGCTACTTCCTCAGCGACGTGACGGACTGGATACTCGAGCTCGACCACGGCATCTGCTATCCTTACAAGGGCAACTACGAGGAGTGGCTCAAGCAGAAGCAAGAGATGATGGCGCGCGACCAGAAGGCGGAGAAGAGCCGCCAGAAGCTTTTGGCCAACGAGCTCGAGTGGATACACACCAACCCGTCGGGACGGCACGCGAAGAGCCAGGCGCGCGTGAAGCGCTACGAGGAGCTCGCGGCGCAGCAGGTCTCTACGCGCGAGGACGATCTTGTGATACGAATCCCGCCGGGGCCGCGGCTGGGGAACCTCGTCGTGCGCGCGGAGCACATCTCGATGGGCTTCGACGGGCGCATGCTCTACAACGACCTCAACTTCGACCTGCCGCGCGGCGGCATCGTGGGGGTGATCGGCCCGAACGGCGCGGGCAAGACGACGCTCTTCAAGATCATGACGGGCCAGCTGAAGCCGCTCGGCGGTGAGCTGAAGATCGGCGAGACGGTGAAGATGAGCTACGTGGACCAGACGCGCAGCGAGCTTCTTCCCGACCAGACGGTGTACGAGGCTGTGACGGGCGGCGGCGAATTCGTTCGCCTCGCTGGCGAGACGATGATGAACGGCCGCGCGTACTTGAGCCGGTTCAACTTCCGCGGGCCGGAGCAGCAGAAGAAGGTCGGGGTGCTCTCAGGCGGCGAGCGCAACAGGGTGCATCTCGCGAAGCTCCTCACGTCGGGCGGCAATCTGCTTCTCCTCGACGAGCCCACGAACGACCTCGACGTGGCCACGCTGCGCTCGCTGGAGGAGGGCCTTCAGGACTTCGGCGGATGCGTGATGGTCGTCTCCCACGACCGCTGGTTCCTCGACCGCATCGCCACCCACATCCTCGCCTTCGAGGACAACGGCAGAACAGTCTGGTTCGAAGGCTCGTTCAGCGAGTACCATGAGCGGTCAAGGAAATAGTCACCCAACCACCAAACCACCCAACCACCAAACCACCAAACCACCCAACCACCCAACCACTATGGAAGACAAATTCGACTTCGGCGCGCTTCTTGACGCGCAGTTCAAGGGAATGAGCCGGGACAAGATCCGATACGCCAAGGCGGACCGCGAGGAGCCTGTCGCCGAGGAGCCCGTCGAGGAGGAGCCGGACGGGCCCGCGCTCGACCCGTCGATCCGCCAGGCGTACGAGCAGAACCTCCCGGTCGACGGCAGGGTCGAGAAGGAGGTGAAGGGCGGATACGAGGTGACTGTGTGCGGACAGCGCGCATTCTGCCCCTATTCCCAGATCGACCGCTGGCGCAAGGAGCCGGCGAAGGACGCCGAGAATCCATATGTGGGGAAGTCCTTCACGTTTCGCGTGTCCGAATACGGCGCCGACGACCGGGGCGTGAACCTGATCGTCTCGCGCCGCGCCCAGCTGGAGGCCGAGCTGGCCGAGGCGAAGGATTATCTCCGCGACACGCTGGAGGAGGGTCAGACGCTCAACGGCACCGTCGTGAAGGTGCTTCCATTCGGCGCGTTCGTGGAGCTGGGTGGTCTACAGGGGCTGGTGCCTGTGCGCGAGATCTCGTGGGACAAGGTCGTGGACCCCGGCAAGTTCGTCAAGGAGGGCGACCTTGTGACCGTCAAGGTGATCGGCCTCGACTGGGAGCGCGAGCGCATATCGCTTTCGATCCGCCAGTGCTGCGCGAAGCCGCTCAAGCCGCGCACGCCGGAGGAGATCGAGCGCGACGCCGAGGCCGAGGACGTGAAGGAGTGGATGGCGGCGCACGCGGACGACGCCGGCGGATTCTCCGCCATCGGCGACGTTTTCGGCGGACTCTGATCACTGCCATGTACGACAGCTTCATAGTGGTGGCCCGCCAGGTGCTGATCCTCTTTCTCCTCATGGGGGTGGGGGCCGCCTGCCGCCGTTTCGGTGTGCTTTCGCGCGGAACGGTGAAGGGTCTCACGGAGCTGCTGGTGCTGGTGGTCACGCCGTCCTTGATAGTGCATGTGTTCCAGCGCCCGTTCGACGCCGCTCTGATGGGCGGTCTGCTGTGGGCCGCCGCCGCGGCGTTCGCCGCCCACGCGGCGGGCAGCGCGTTCGCGTTCGCGTTCGTGCGCGGCGGGAATGCGGCGCGGCGCGGGGTGCTGCGCTTCGCCGTGATATTCTCCAACGCGGGATTCATGGGCCTGCCGCTGGAATACGCGCTTCTGGGACCGCGGGGGGTCTTGTTCGGGGCCGTCTACGTGGTGATGTTCAACCTTGTGTGCTGGAGCTGGGGAGTGATGGTGATGCGTGGCGAGATGCGCGGCGCGCGGCTGCGTCCGCTGCTCGTCAACCCCGGAACCGTGGGCGTGGCGCTGGGGCTGCCGTTCTTCCTCTTCTCCGTGAAGATGCCGGAGATGTTCGCCGAGCCCGTGAAGATGCTGGCGGACCTAAACACGCCGCTTGCGATGATCATGACGGGCTGGTATCTGGCGGACGCCGACTTCCGCCCAGTCCTGCGCTGCGCCGCGGCCTATCTGGCCGGATTCCTGAGGCTTGTGGCGGTTCCCGCCGCCGTCATCGGCGGCATGTGGCTTCTCAGGGAGGCCGGTTTCCGGCTGGATTCGACGATGTGCGCGGCGATTTCCACAGCCTCCGCAGCGCCGGTGGCCGCGCTCACGACGGTCATAGCGGCCCGCCTCGACGGCGACGTCTCGACGGCCACGGGGCTTGTCTCGGGAACGACGCTCGTCTCGATGTTCACCATGCCGCCCGTCGTGGGATTCGCCCTGTGCCTTTTCGGCGCTGGGTGAACAGCCACCTCTCGCGGAATGCGTGCCAACCGCCAACCATCAACTCATATACGAGGACAAAGACAATGACATTCGAAAACCTGCTTCTCGACGGAAAGACCGTGGACATCGCGGTGGAGGGGGGCGTGATAGCCTCGATCGTCCCGCGCGGCGAACCCTCGCCAGAGCCTCCGCGCCCTGTGGCGCCGGCGTTCTACAACGGGCACACGCATCTTGCCATGAACCTGCTGCGGGGCTTTGCGGACGACCTTGAGCTGATGCCCTGGCTTCAGGAGCACATCTGGCCTGCGGAGGCGCATCTCACAGACGAGATAGTCTACCACGGCGCGCGCCTTGCAATTCTCGAGATGATCCGCTCCGGCACTGTGTTCGCCAACGACATGTACTGGTTCGCGCCGGCCGTGGCCCGCGCGGCCGAGGAGATGGGCGTCAGGTGCGCGGTGTCGATGCAGACCATCGAGACCGGCGGACCAGGACGCAACGACCCCAAGAACGTCGCGGCGAACAAGGCGCTTGAAGGACTGCCGCGAGACTCGTCCGCGCGCGTGTTCGCCACACTCGCGCCGCACGCGATCTACACGGTGTGCGGAGAGACGCTCAAGGCTATCGCCGACCGCGCGCGCGCCGAGGACACATTCATCCACATGCATGTGGCGGAGACGCGCTTCGAGGTTGAGACGTGCATGAAGGAGCACGGCGGCCTCACTCCGATCGCCTACCTCAACGGCCTCGGGCTCCTCGGCCCGAAGACTGTCATGGCGCACTGCGTGCATCTCACCGACGACGACGTGAAGATAATCGCGGACTCCGGCGCGGTTGTGGTGGAGAACCAGCAGTCCAACATGAAGCTCGTCTCGGGGCTCTTCCCCTACAGGCGCACAGAGGCGTGCAGGGTGATTCTGGGGACCGACGGGGCGTCGTCGAACAACGCGCTCTCTATGTTCGCCGAGATGAAGTCGGCCGCGCTGTGCGCAAAGATCGAGTCGGGCGATCCCACATGCGCGCCGGCGGCTGAGGTGTACCGCCGCGCGACGCGAGGCGGCGCTCAGGCGTTCTGCCTCGACGCCGGAGAGGTCCGCGAGGGCGCTGCGGCTGACTTCATCATCCTGGATCCGGACGCGATCCCTCTCGTGCCGGGCTTCAACAGCGCGAGCGATCTCGTCTACGCCGCCGACCCCGGCTGCGTAGACGCAGTGGTGTGCGCTGGCCGCGTGTTGATGGAGCACGGCGTCGTCCCCGGGGAGAGGGAGATCGTCTCCGCCGCCCGCGAGGCGGCGCGTTCCCTCGTGCGCGTGCGTTGACGCGCACTTGCGCGCGCGCGCGCGTTTTGCTATACTTGGCGCATGGACACAAAAAGAACTTTTGCGGCCGTCGCTTTGTCGGCCGCCGTTATTGTTTCCGCTGACTTGCTCCGCGCAGCCGCCGCGGAGCCGCGCGCGGAGAGCCCCGCCGGCCGTGTCGAGCTGTTCAACGGTAAGGACCTTTCCAACTGGTACGTCTATCTCAAGGGGCGCGGCCGCGCAGATCCGCTCGGTGTGTTCACCGTGAAGGACGGTGTGCTGCGCGTCTCCGGCGAGGAGCTCGGCTGTATCACCACGGAGAAGGCGTGGCGCGACTACCGCCTCACCGTCGAGTACCGCTTCGTCAAGGGCTCACTCAAAGCTCCGGGGAAGCGCGCGCCAGACAGCGGCATCCTCTACCATTCCACCGGAGCCGACGGCTCGTGGCACGGCATCTGGATGAAGTCGTTCGAGTACAACCTCATCATCGGCAAGACTGGCGACATGATCGTGGTCGTCTCCGACAAAGGAAAGACGCCGCCGGACTACCGCGTCTCTTCGGAGGTGGATGACGCGAAGGCCCGCCGCTGGAAGCAGGGTGGCGAGAAGTTGTCGCTCTTGAACGGCGGGCGCGTGAACAGCTGCGTGGACCGTGCTGACTGGAGGAACGAGCCAGACGAGCGCACGACGCCTCCCGAACGCCCCTATGGCGAATGGAACACGGCCGTCCTGGAATGTCGCGGCAGCACCTCCGCGCACATTCTCAACGGCGTGCCGCTAGCTCGTTTCACCGATCTCTCCCCGAGCGAGGGGCGCATACAGATCCAGAGCGAAGGATATGGATGCGAGTTCAGGCGCATTACGCTGGAGCCGCTGTGAGAAGGCCACCTCTTTCGTCATTGATTCATGCGGGAAATTATTTGCCTTTTAGGGCTTGTCAACGAAGAGGGGAAAGCGTAAAATAGAAACCCGACGGCACGGTGTGCCTTCGTAAAGATTTTAGAAAATAGATGTTTAGAGCAGCCAGATTCGCGATGTTCGTGTTTCTCGCTCTCCTCTTTGGAGGGTGTGAGACGGTTACGGACTTCATCTTCAGGGACGACCGCAAGAACAAGGTCGACACTGAAGTGTTGGCCACTTACTTCGACGGGCCCAAGGTTCGTCCGGGCGTGGCTTTGGGGATATCCGTTACGGCGGCAGGCCAGCCTGGCGCGGTAGCCAAGCAGTATTTTGTGGATGCCGAGGGCTACATCACCATGGAGCTCGTAGGCCAGATAAAGTGCGACGGGCTCACGCTCGTGGAGCTGCAGCAGAAGGTCGCGGATGCGTACAAGGAGTATTTCCTCGAGCCGCGTGTGAACGCCACGTTCATCTACCAGGCCGGGGCGAACATGGTCTCGCCGTGGGGAACGGTGACGGTGCTCGGCGAGGTCGGGCGACCGGGGCCGGTGGACGTGCCGTCCACGATGGATCTGCGGGTGACGCGCGCGCTGCAGCTGGCGGGCGGCGTCACGGCGATTGCGGACAAGCGCCGCGTGAAGGTCACGCGGTGCGACAAGGACGGGAAGCAGACCGTCACTGTGGTAGATCTTATCGAGATCGGCGAGAAGGGCCGTCCGGACAAGGACATGTTTCTCAAGGCGGGGGACGTCGTGTGGGTGCCGATGTCCTGGTACTAAAACGGTTTAACTGAAAAACGGAGACAACTATGAAAAAAATGATAGCGATCGCGGCCATGGCCGCAGCCGTGTTTACAGCTGGGGCCGAGATGGCCCGCAGCGAGTGGCAGGGCAAGGTTGGCGCGTGTGCGCAGAACCCGGCTTTGATGCAGCAGACGATAGGGCAGTTGTCGGCATCCGACCAGCTGGCCTTCCTGGGCGAGGTCAACAAGGCGATATCGGCGATGCCTGGTTCGAAGGATCAGAAGGCCGCTGCCTTCTACGCCGCGAACAAGGCGGCCGTGGTGGGCGCGACCAAGGAGAACCGCACGGCGGTGCTCGCCGAGGTGTTCGCCACGGTGCCCGTCGAGGTGTTGACCGTGATCAACGAGCGCTTCGCCGAAGAGCTGCTGAACAGAAAGTCCTCTCCGTCGGTGACTGACGCCCGTTACATGGACATAAGCACCAACGTCATGGCGGCGGTTAATGAGCGTGTGGCATCTGTCGAAAACGGCGGGGCGCGCGCGGCGTTCGCCGCGATGATGCTCGTGCGTGCGTCTGGAGGTTCGCCTGAAGGGCTCGCCAACACGCTTGCGGACACTATCTCCGACCCCAACGCACGTCAGGAGGCCAAGTCTACATGGCTGCCTGCGGCAATGGGCGACAATCCCTCTTACGATCAGATTCTCGGTTCTACTCAGTCGGGAGAGGAGCCCAACAAGAGTAATGTAAACAACATGACGCCGTCTACTGGCGGTGACGGTTCCGTCCTCAATGATCTGGGCGATGGCAAGAGCGACGGAAAGAACGACGGTAAGAGCGATGGAACTGGAGCTGCTGCCGGTGCCGGAGCTGCTGCCGGTACAGCTGGTACGGGAACTGGTACGGGTACGGGCGATGGCGCCGGTGCGAACGGCGGAAACAACGCTGGTACAGGAGCTGGTACTGGTGCGGGTACAGGTGATGGAGCCGGGGCTGGTACAGGTGCCGGTGCGGGCGCTGGCGCGGGTGCTGGAGCCGGTGCGGGCGCTGGTGATGGTGCCGGAGCCGGTACAGGTACGGGTGCTGGCGCTGGTACGGGTGCTGGCGCTGGAGCTGGTGCGGGCGCTGGTGATGGTGCCGGAGCCGGTACAGGTACGGGTGCTGGCGCTGGAGCTGGTGCGGGCGCTGGTGATGGTGCCGGAGCCGGTACAGGTACGGGTGCTGGCGCTGGTACGGGTGCTGGAGCTGGCGCTGGTGCAGGTGCAGGAGTTGGTGCGGGTGCCGGTGATGGTGCCGGATCTGGTACAGGTGCCGGTGCTGGTGGCGCTGGAGAGGGTGCCGGTGCGGGCGGCGGTGACAACTTCCAGGGTGGTATCTTCTCTGGTAACACGCCTGGAGCCGTCAATCCCAACCCGAACGGCGATGCTATTTCGACTACTGATTCTTCGGGTGTTTCCGGAGCGGGTTCCAATGGCGATGGTGTGAATGTTCCTGTTCCCCGCGACACTATTCTAAGCCCGACGATCATTGATCCGAAGACTGGTGAAGAGGTTCCCAATCCCTATTACAACAAAAAGCGCGGCGACGAGCCGGGCGGCAGCACGCCGCATCCGCCGCCTTATTCGGGGCAGGGCTTTTGATTGTGAACTGTGACAATAAGGAAAGGAGCATTATATGAACTTCTCTTTGAAAACGTCTTTCGCAGCAGTTGCAGCGTTTCAGGCCGCCGCGCTTTTCGCCGCCGGCGGAAGCGAGGCGGATAAGCCCGAAGGTTTCCGCTTCTTCAACAACCATCTCGTCGTGAAGCCCTATGTCTCATTTGCCTACACGTACGATTCAAATATCGACTCGACCAAGCATGCCGCCGACGACAGCATATTCCTCGTGAGTCCGGCGATGGACTTCATGTGGCGTGCTGACACGTGGGTGTTGACTGGTTCCGTCTGGTACCGCTACAACTACTACTGCGAGTACAACGACGAGATGGGTGAGAACAGCTACGGCGAGAACCTCTCCTGGAAGTGGACGACGTCGAAGCCCGGCGAGAAGGGCTGGAGCGCGATGATCAAGGAGCAGTATGCGTATACGTCGCAGTCCGACGACATCTCGAGCGGCGGGCGTGGCGTCTGGCGTGACCGCGAGACCATCAATGCCTCGGGTGCGTTGGAGCGCCGTTTCACGGATCGTCTGCACGCAGACGTCTCCGCCAGCTACAACTACATCGACTACGTGAACGATTCCCGTAAGTACGCTCCGCTATACGGATGGTCGCAGTATTCGTTCGGCGCCGAAGCAGGCTATGCCGCATCCAAGTGGACCGATCTTCTGGTGGCCGGTGGCTACAGCCGTTATCATCAGCATGGTGGCAAGGGCTACAAGAACTACAAGACCAGCTCCGAGTCCTACACGGTTCTTGCCGGTTTCGGCACGCACGCGACGGAGAAGATCGAGTATCGTCTTCTGGGTGGTGCGTCCTGGCTGAACTACGGCGGACATGACGGTGCCGACAGTGGCTGGACGTATCAGATGTCGGCCAACTGGCGCATCACCCGCCAGTGGCAGCTTTCTGCTCTCGGTTCGAGCTACTACCAGCCCAGCGAACGTACGCTTGGAACGGCGGTGAAGGTGTCTGCGATTTCCGCAGGCGTTTCCTATCTCACGCTTGGTGACAAGCTTACGCTTACGGCGAATGTCGCGTTCCGCTACGAGGAGAACGTCTACAGTGACCGTTACCTTGGCTCAACAAGCGATTATGATACGCGCTTCTTCTCTGCGCGTCTCGGCGCCAATTATACGCTCAACCGTTGGATGTCGATCTACGGTAACGTGTCTTGGGAAGAGGAGTGGAACAGCGAGCATGACGCCTACGACTATGATCGTTTCCGCGGCACGCTGGGTGTTCGCTTCCACTATTGATAGTCTGTTCCGCAATAGACGGCAAGGCGGATGATTCAAAAAGCGATCACAAAATACGGGCTGGCGTTTCACCTCGCCGTGCTCGCCGCTCTGCCGTCTGCTTTGGCACCGTTCGTGCCCGACGTTGCGTTGGGCCGAATGGTGCTATGGCTTTCTGTCATAGGGGCGCTTTGGGTATTCGTCGAGCCTTCAATTCGCCAGAACGAACATCTTTCTCAGGCGCGCTCGCGTGTGTGGGGGGCGTTTTTGTATGATCCGGTATTTTGGTTCTTCGTGCTTCTAGCTGTCATGGCGTGTATCCGTTGGCTCAATTCTGGTGTAGAGCTTGCTTATGATCCAGAGAAGGTTGTGTGGAAAGTCGCAGAGCCTGCGTGGTCGATTTTTCCTGCTTCGTCCGGGGACGCCGGCTTCCTGCCTTTTGCCGTTTCAGTGGCATGTCTTGTGTTGGTTGCCGGGCTCAGGCATGCCGTGGGGCTGGCGGCGAGGATTTCCTTTGCCCTAACTGGGGCTTTCATCGCCGGTGTAGGTGGGTGGGCTGCCGCAATTGCGGCCTGTGCAGGACGGATGCCGTTCGTGGCGGACGCCGCGTCTGGTTTCGGTGTGCTGCGTGAACCTCTCATGGGGGCTGTCTGGGGAGTCTGGTTTCTTGTTACGGTGAGTGCTGGAGCTCAGGCGGAGTTGCGTGGATGGCGGCGCGGGAGGATTGTGCACTGCCTGGCGGCGGGCGGAAATGCGGTAGGGCTCGTGTTCTTCTCGCAATCCTATGTGTCTGCGGCGTATCTTGCCGCGGGCCTTTTGTTTGCGATTTACTCTTGGGTCTGGATGGGGAGATCCGGGTCCAAGGGCGCGATTGCGCGCGATTTCATCTTCGGCGTGCTGGGCGTTGCGCTCGCCTCTTTTCTTCTCATGGCGTTCGCGCCGGAGAAGGTCAAGACTTCGAAATTCACCGGCTTTGATCCGTCGGTTGTGTGGCGGGACGAGATTCGTGACGCCGACAAGGCTCTGTCCGGCATGGCCAGACGCATGTGGCTGCAGGAGCCGTGGTGCGGCGTGGGGCTTGGCGGATTCCGCCTGAAAGCGCCCTTTGTGGCGCATAACGAGGACTGGGAGGTGGTGCCGCCCAATCCAGTCCGGGCCGTCAATGGTTACTGGACACTCCTCGCCGAACGTGGCAACGTGATGTGCGGTCTCTTTGCCGTGGGGTTGGGCCTCATGTTCTGGGCTTGGGGCAGCAGATGTGTTGAGGCCTTTTTGCATCTTCGCAAGGATGCAGACTCGGACATGTTTCCCTTCTCATGTCCGCCTATTGTTTGGACTCCGATACTTTTTATTCCGCTTATAGCCGTCGAGGGCGTGTTCGCCTCCGTCTTCTCCGTGGGGACACTGCTTCTCGCGGCGATGGCGGTGCTTGCGCTTGCGACGGCATCCTTCCCTCGCCGTCCATCTGGCGACAAACAGAAAGAGAATAGCTGATGGCATCCGACAGCACATACGGGCAGAAGCCTATATACTACGGTTCCTCCAAGCAGCCCATCTACTACGGCGGTTCACAGAAGCCGGTGTACTACGGTGGTGGCGCGCCTTACTACGGCAGCGGCGCCTACGGGGGAGGGTACTACTACGGTAATGGTGGCGGCACGGCCGCGCAGGACGCCGATTCGCTGGTGGGGACGATAACACTCTCGCGTGTTCTGCGCGTAGTCTCCCAGCGCTGGATATCCGTCTTCGTGTTCCTCCTGATCGGCCTCGTGGCGGCATTCGCCGTGTACAGAATCTCGCCTACGATATATGAGGCGAAGTCCGAGTTCACGATGGACATGCGCCGTACGCAAACGACCGGGAACGGAATAGGGCAGATGGGTGAGCCGGACTACGGCAACTCCTATGAGGAGATATTCAACACGCGCCTTTCCGACTGGCGGTCCGACAAGATTGTCGGCAAGATCATCAGCCAGTACCGCGCAAACTACCCCGCCTCCACCGTAACGGACGCCGAGCTCATCGAGACGCTCGGTGGATCGAAGCTCGAGCTCGTCCGTCATTCTCGCCTCATAACCATCGCCGTGCGCTCCCGCACTCCCGCTCTCGCCGCCGCCCTCGCCAACGCCTACGCCGAGGCGATCGAGTCGTTCACCGACGACGAGAACAAGTTGCGCTGCGACAAGGCCGTCGCGCAGATCCACGACAGCGTGGAGAAGCAGCGCCGGGCGGACGAGAAGGTGAGCAAGCAGCTCTTGGACTTCCGCACCGCCAACAAGATCGACAACATGAACTCCGAGCGCGAGATACTCCAGCAGTCGCTTCAGAAGACGACCACGGACATCCTCGCGCTCCAGAGCGAGATCACCGCCGCAACCGAGTGGGAGAAGGTTTTGGAGTCGGCGCAGGAGACCCCCGAGAACTTCGGCGCGCTTCCCACGGCGGTGCCGCGTTCGTCCGAGATTGGCGAATCCTACACGCGCCTTCAGACGGCGAAGATGGAGTTGACGGCGCTTCTCGCCAAGTTCACCAAGAGCCATCCCGAGGTCCGCGCCAAGGAGAAGGAGCTTGAGACTCTCAAACAGCAGTTTGTCGACGCCGTCTCCCGAGCCCTCGCGACCGCGCACGGCAACCTTGCCTCGTACAAGAACCAGCTCGCAGTGTTCCAGAGCCGCAACGACAAGCTAAGGGGTGATCTCGCCGCCATCGAGCAGAAGATCGTCACCGCCGACGCCGGTCTCAAGCTGCTAGAGCAGGAGAAGCAGGTTTCCAGCACCCTGTACACCGATCTTCTTCAGAAGGAGAACGAGGCCAGGATCGTTGCGGAGCAGAACAACGAGATAGTGCGTGTCGGGCGCCCGGCCATCGCGCCGACGAAGCCAGTTCTGCCCAACCCGGTGATCATCTTTGCGGGCGGCAGCGTGCTTGCGCTTATTCTGGGTCTGTTGTTCGTACTGGTGCTGGACCACCTCGAGGACACGATCGTGTCGCTTTCCGACATCGAGGGCCGTCTGGGCCTCAAGGTGTTGGCAGTACTCCCCCACGTCCGCCGCAAGAAGCGCGAGCAGGTGGCCAAGTTCATCTCAGACAACAAGTACTCCGCCTTCGCAGAGGCTATGGCTGGTCTTCGGAACATGCTCGACTCACCGCGCTACCAGTCCATAAGCCGGGTACTGCTTCTGATGTCCACGCAGCCGGGCGAGGGCAAGACGATCACGTCCTGCTCGCTTGCAATATCCTCCGCCCAGGCGGGTAAACGCACTTTGCTGGTGGACTTCGACCTTCGCCGCCCGCGTCTTGGCCGTGTCTGGGGGCTCAAGATCGACCATGAACACTCTTTCTCGCACTATCTCGCGTCCAACAGCGGGAGTGAATTTGGAAAGCTCGTTCTAGAGTGTGGCGTGGAGAATCTGCATGTGGTCGCCTCTTTGCCGCCGGACAACGTCAACCCGGCGTCCGTCATGGGATCGTCCGTTATCTCCGAGTTCTTCAAGTGGGCGCGTGAGAACTATGACAGAGTCGTCATCGACTCGCCGCCCTACGGTATCGTGGGCGACGTAATGACGCTCGCGTCGATGGTTGACTCCGTGATGATCATGTGCTGCCCGGACCGTACCCACTTCAAGCCCATCCAGCACGCCTCCCGTGTCCTCGCCGAGTCCGGCGCCACCGTGATCGGCATCATCGTGAACGACGTGGAGATGGGCGGTAGCGGTGCCGCTTTCGCTCCCGCAGGCCACGGTTACGGGTACTACAGCGGCGGCTACGGGTACCGCGCCTACGGCGCCTATAATCCATACACGCCATACGCTTCGCTCACGAACAAGAAGAACGGCGCGCCAGGAGCCCCTGGTAATCCGAATGTGTCGGGCGCGCCGGCGCCCGCCGATGGTGCCCCAGCCGCCCCGGCCGACTCTGATAAGGCTGCGACGGCGGAGAAGCCGAAGTCGGCTCATCCCGACTATACCGACGAGGAATAGAATCCCAATGAACAAGCGATTCATCGTGACAGGGGGCGCGGGCTTCATCGGCTCCGCGCTTGTCCGTCGTCTTGCGCGCGAAGGCGCCTGTGTGCTTGTCGTGGACAAACTCACCTATGCAGGAAATCTGGCCTCTCTGCGCGAGGCCGGCCTCGACGCTGAATCCCCCGCCTTGTTTCCGTGCGGTTCGCAAGTGTCTTTCTTCAAGGCGGACATCTGCGACACGCCGGCCATGGACCGCGCCTTCGCCGAGTTCCGTCCCGATTCGATTTTCCACCTCGCCGCCGAGTCCCACGTGGACCGATCCATCGACGGCCCTGGCGAGTTCGTGCGCACTAACGTGCTCGGCACCGCTTCGCTTCTCCAGGCCGCACTTAAGTACTGGCGTTCGCTCCCTGAGGACGGCTCGCAGACGTCGAAGAAGTCATTCCGCTTCCAGCACATCTCCACGGACGAGGTGTATGGCTCGCTAGGTGCAGACGGTCTCTTCACCGAGAAGACCCCGTATGCGCCGCATTCGCCCTATTCCGCCTCAAAGGCGTCAAGCGACCATCTTGTGCGCGCCTGGCACGACACGTATGGCATGCCGACGCTCATCACAAACTGCTCCAACAACTACGGCCCGTACCATTTCCCCGAGAAGCTCATTCCGCTCGTGATCCTGAACGCGCTTGACGGCAAACCGCTGCCGGTTTACGGCGCCGGCGCGAACGTGCGGGACTGGCTGCATGTCGACGACCATGTGTCCGCGCTTCTACTCGTAAACGAGAAGGGCGTTCCCGGCGAGACGTACAACGTGGGCGGACGAAACGAGCGCACCAATCTTGAGGTGGTGAAGGCCGTGTGCGCCACGCTTGACGAGCTCAAACCTCGCGCCGACGGTTCCAAGTACGAGTCGCTGATCACGTTCGTGGCCGACCGTCCTGGACACGATCTCCGCTATGCCATCGACCCGTCGAAGCTCGTGGGAGATCTGGGTTGGAAGCCCGCGTACACGTTCGACGAGGGCCTTCGCGAGACGGTCAGCTGGTATTTGGCCAATGAATGGTGGTGGGGCCCGATCCATGCGCAGAAGTACGCAGGCGAGCGCCTCGGAAAGGGGTGACAGTCCGTGACGCTGCAGCTCGCCAGGGCCGCAGGGCCTCTCATCGGAACAGTCTCGTTGCCTGGCGACAAGTCGCTTGCTCACCGCGCCGCGCTATTCGCCGCTCTCGCCGAGGGCGTCTCTGAGATTGGCAACTATCCTGATTCCGGCGTGACGCGCGCCATGCGTGGCGCGCTCGGGTCTCTGGGCGTGGCATCTACCCTTGAAGGCGGTGTCCTGCGGCTTGAGGGCAACGGGTTCCGGCCCTTCCCTAACGATGGCGCAGTCGCCTGGTGCGGCAACTCCGCAACTACCATCCGTCTTCTCGCGGGTGCGCTCGCGGGAACGTATTCAAGCGCCACGCTTGACGGAAGCGAAGGCCTCCGCCGCCGTCCAATGGACAGGATCGCGGACCCTCTGCGGGAGATGGGGGCCGATGTGACATCTCTCGGGGAAGACGGAAGAGCGCCGCTCGTTGTGCGCCCTGCCAGGATTGAGCATATCTGCTACAATCTCCCAGTGGCCTCGGCCCAGGTGCTGAGCTGCCTGCAGATCGCCGCCCTCGGCGGGTCTTCGCAGAGCCGATTCACTGTTCCTGCGCCAGTGCGCGACCACACCTCGCGCATGCTCTGCGCCATGGGCGCGCGAATAGACGACTCCTTCCCCTGCACAGTAGTCCATCCGCTTGAATCCCCCCTGCGGCCTCTTTGCGGATCTCTCCCCGGCGACATCTCCTCCGCGGCGTTCGTCTTCGCCGCCGCCGCGATCGTGCCAGGCAGCCATGTGACCGCCGTCGGCCTCGGCGTCAATCCCACGCGCACCGGATTTCTCGACATCCTTTCGCGCATGGGCGCGGGGATATCCGTTTCGGGCGAGCGGGAGGTGATGGGCGAGCCGGTGGCCGACGTCACGCTCGAATACGCTCCGTTGCATGGTGTGGAGGTGGCGGGGGACCTTGTGGTGCGCGCCATCGACGAGATTCCGGCTTTGGCCGTGGTCGCCGCCTTCGCCCAGGGCGTGACGGTCGTGCGCGACGCCCGGGAACTCCGCTACAAAGAGACTGACCGCATCGACGCCATAGTTCGCCAGTTCTCGGCTCTTGGCGTGGAGGTGGGCGAAACGCCGGACGGCTTCAGCATCCGCGGCGGCACGCTCAGGGGTGGAACCGCCGCTGCGAATGGCGACCATCGCCTCGCAATGTCCCTTGCGCTCGCGTCGCTTCGTGCCGACGTGTCTGTGGACGGGGCTGAGATACTCGATGAATCCTTCCCCGGTTTTTCCTCCGTGGTCGATTCTTTACGTTCCAACCACCAACTTATAAACCCATAAACAAGGAGAGACGAAATGAAGAGGTTCGCATTGACGCTTTTGGTCTGTTTGTCGTTAGCGGCTTTCGCAGACAAGAAGGAGGAGTTCCGTGACTCCATGGGACGGCTCGTCGGTACGGCGACGACCGATTCCTATGGCCGCACGACCTATAGAGATTCAATGGGGCGCACCGTCGGGACCGCCACAAGGGATTCCTACGGCCGCACCACCTACCGCGATGCCATGGGTCGCCAGCAGGGCACCGCCACCACGTCTGCCAACGGACAGACGATATTCCGAGACGCGATGGGCCGTCATCAGGGTACTGCCACCACGTCCGGCAACGGCCAGACTGTCTACCGCGACTCTATGGGCCGCCAGCAGGGCACCGCCACAACGTCCGGCAACGGCCAGACGATCTACCGCGACTCGATGGGGCGCATGCAGGGCACTCGCCGCTGATCTTCTTGACAATGTTTCGGGCGTCTCCGGTTGTGTTTTGGCGCGTCCGGACGCGGGGAAATGTGGTATAATATCCCGCGATTGGACGAGCAACTATGGCCGAAGAAGAGAAAGCTAAGCTTATCGAGCCGGAAGAGGTGAACCGGCGCGTGGAAGGGCTCCGCAAAAGCGTTGCGGAGATGGCGGACTACGTGAAGATAGAGGAGCGCCGCCGCAAGCTCGCGTCCCTGGAGGAGCTGCAGGCGGATCCCGAATTCTGGAGCAACCAGGCGAAGGCGCGCGACGTGATCGCCGCCACGAACGCCGAGCGTGCATATGTGCAGCCATTCGACGCTCTAGCGAAGACGGTGGAGGATGCCGCCGTTATGTTCGAGCTCGCCGAGATGGAGGAAGGCCCGGCTCAGCAGACCGCCCTCGCGGACACCCTGGCAGAGTGCGCCAAGGCCGACGAGTTCTTCTCCAAACTGCGCATGCAGTCGCTTCTGGGCGGCAAGTTCGACGCTTGCAACGTGTTCGTGAAGCTCCACGCCGGCCAGGGCGGCACGGAGGCGTGTGACTGGGTGGTAATGCTCTACCGCATGTATCAGCGCTACGCCGAGAGCCAGGGCTGGAAGATAGAGGAGTACGACCAGCAGCCGGGCGAAGAGGCCGGCCTGAAGGACGTTTATTTCCGCATCGAAGGCCCTTACGCCTTCGGCACGATGAAGGCCGAGCGAGGAATCCATCGCCTTGTGCGCATCTCTCCTTTCGACGCCAACAAACGCCGCCAGACGTCCTTCGCCTCCGTGGAGACGATCGCCGAGATAAACGAAGACATAGACGTGGAGATCAAGGACGAGGATCTTCGCGTCGACACCTACCGCTCCGGCGGCGCCGGCGGCCAGCATGTTAACAAGACGGACTCCGCGGTGCGCCTCACGCACCTTCCCACCGGAATCGTCGTAGCCTGCCAGAAGGAGCGCTCGCAGCACATGAACAAAGAGAAGGCCATGAACATGCTCAAGGCCCAGCTCTACGAGTACTACGAGGACCAGAAGAAGGCGGAGATGGACCGTTTCTACGGGGCGAAGTCGGCCAACGGCTGGGGGAGCCAGATACGCTCCTACGTGTTCTGCCCGTACACGATGGTCAAGGACCTGCGCACCGAGGTGGAGACTTCGGACGTCAACGCCGTCATGGACGGCCACATCCAGCCGTTCATCGAGGCCTGGCTGCAGCAGCAGGCGTCTAAGAGCCAGCAGTAGCGATTTCGCCGTCTGTGAGGTAGCATGTGGGGTCTTCGCCCCAGATGTCGCCCGTGGCGGCTTCGCCTCGCGCGCGGAAGTTGCCGCCGCAGAGGTCCAGCCAGCGGCATGAGCGGCAGCGTCCTTTCACGAACTCCTTCTTGCGCCTGAGGAGCGCGAGGAGCGATTCGGGCGGCGGGGCGCCCCAGATCTGCGAGAAGGGCGTCTCAAGGACGTTCCCGACTGGACGATTGCGCCAGAACTGGTCGGGATAGACCGTCCCGTCCCAGGAGATGCAGGCGATGCCCTGGCCCGAGGAGTTCCCGCCGTTCAAAGTGAGCAGCTCAAGCGCCTTGTCGGCGTTCGGATGGCCCTCGGACTTCATCTTCAGGTAGAGGGCCACGCCGTCGCAGTGGTTGTCCACGGTGAGGACCTCCACGGGGAATCCGGCGGCGAACGAGCGGCGGGTCTCTTCGAGAATCGTGTCTAACGCGGCGCGGGCCTGCTCATGCGTGAGATCGGTCTCGGCAATCTCCTTGCCGCGTCCGGTGTAGACGAGGTGGTAGAGGCAGATGCGCGGGACGCGCTCTCTACGCATGAGCTCGAAGATGTCGGGGATGGCCGCGACGTTGTCGCGCGTCATCGTCACGCGCAGGCCGACCTTCACGTCGCGGTCTCTCAGGCGGCGGATCGCGGCAAGAGCCTCGCGGTATGCGCCGGGACGGCGGCGGAAGGCGTCGTGGACGGCCTCGGTGCCGTCAATTGAGATGCCCACGTATGAGACTCCGAGGTCGCGGATCCAGTCTGCGCAGTCGTCGTCGATGAGCGTGCCGTTCGTGGAGAACGTGACGCGCAGCCCCTTGGACTTGGCGTGGGCGGCGAGAGTGCGGATGTCGGCCCGGGCGAATGGTTCGCCGCCGGAGAAGAGCAACACGGGGACGTTGAACGCGGCCAGGTCGTCTATCACGGCGAGCGCCTGCTCTGTGGAGAGGACCTTCTGCTCGCCGGCGCATGCGGCGTAGCAGTGGCTGCACGACAGGTTGCAGGCGGGAGTGCAGTTCCAGACCACGATGGGCTTGCGGTGGGCACCAGGGCGGTATCGGAGACGGTCGCTTTCCTCGATCGTCCCGAAATAGAGTTTCGAGACTCCTATCATGATTGGATTGTAAATGATATTCAGGTGGTTGATTAATCTATGTACTTCAGGAATGGAGTGACAAAGCGGTTGATCATTTCCTGTGAACGTTCTTGAGCCTGTTCAACAAAATGACGAAGATATGCCTTAGCCCATTCCTTGCCACATCCTTGGAATGTTTGATCGCATTCATCGACGTGAAATTGTATTTGCATAGCCGCTGCCCAGTTAATATAAAGTGTAGATGGGGTGGCCTGGAACAGGTTAGCGTAGTGAGCGTTTTCACATACGAGATGTTCACCGGCGAGTCGCCAATCCACTTCGAAATAGTCTATCGTGAAGCTATTGAAATCTTCATTGTCCAACATGGTAGCACACAATTGCGCAAGTTTGTATGACGATATGATGTTTGGCGGCTGTGCTTTCTTACTCATATTACGTGTCTTGACGTCAATCAAGTTGAAAAAGTCGTCTTTAACGGCCAAGATGTCCGCCGTGTCGTTTTGCTTTTCTTCAAAGGGGTTTGATATACTCCATTTGTCGGTGGCGTTTTTACCCCTGCTCAACAGGAAAAGTACAGTGGGAGAATTGAAGAGTTTATTTTTTGCCGCTGTACCAACGGCATCAAGATGGCTACTGTACAGAAAATTCAGGTATTCATACTGCCTAAAGATTAAGTCAGGATACTTTTCCAACAATTTAGCGTACACTGCCTTGTCGAATGGTTCGCCAGCCGCATGGCCGGACAATGTTCCTGATGTAGGCTTTGGTACAGAGAGTCCTAGGACTTCCTTTGAAAGTGAATCAAAATCTATTATGCTTTTCATTTTATCAATTCCCCAATTAGTTTGTTTATTTCATCGGCTGCTTTTAAGTTGCGACGGGTAATCATCGCAGTTGTTAGGCTGGTGATTCGGTCATGTAATTGTACTTCGTGTCTATCGTTCCACCGTATCCTGCGGAACGGTATGCTAGAAAGGGGCTTCTCAGAAAACTCAACGATGTTTCCTTTTACGATGCCATAATACCTAATCCAATCGAATATCAGTGGATGGTTCAGATATGCGAGAATGTATTCAATTGATTCTTTGATGTTCTGCCGCTTAAAGATACCTGTCACATCCTGAGTGGGGAAGAAACCTTCGTCTGCTAATGCAAATCTTACGAACGATTTGGCCGAGATTCGTTCCTTACATGGAATGAAGATGCGTTTTCCGTTGCTTTTGAATAGTCGTTCGCTTCGCTTAAAGCACCATTGCCAATAGGGTAATTCTCTTCCGTAACTATATCGGGACAGAAGAGCCGTCTTATTTGGCTGCATCAAGGAATGAAAATGCGGATACAGCCGCTTGAAGTCATGCTCATCCATGATGCTTTCTGGTACGTAGATGTACCTAGTAGGATGTACTGCCCAATACTTAGCTAGGTTTTTGGCTTTATAGACGAGGATTGTCGCTTCTTTTTCTGTATCTGTTAGCGACATGTCATCCGGAATCTGAAATGCACGATCAAGTCCACTCACCATGCCGTTGCCGATTTCGCATACGTCTCCTAGCGTTATCATCTTGCGACTAGGAAAAAGGTCGTTTTCTTGTTCTTCGACTTCGCAAGCTGTCATCAGCCTTGCAAGTGCATCCTGCTCTTCCTGCGGGGCGAAGACCCATCTCTGACCTTGGCGGAACTGTCGTAGCTCCATGTATTCCACGTTTGGAATTGGTGTACGCGAACGCAACTTTTCAAGGATATCGCAGGAGAGTTTCGCCTTTTGCGTAAATTTGGCCACACGCATTGATGGTTTGTACTGCTCTTTCGACTTTACAAAACGGAATACAATGGTTGAGACCGTGGCTCCTTTGAAAATCGGAGATTCGTTGAAGATGTAGAAGTCGGAGAAGTAGCCGTGTTCGCAGAAATAGTCGCGCAGGGTCTGGGAATTTGTGGTGTTCATCCAGTATTCCGGGCAGATGAAGATGAGTTCCCCGCCATCCTTGAGTACTTCTACACCTTTCAGCATGAAGATGTACGAGTAGTCACACAGCGAATTGAAATAGCGGTTCCAAAGAGCATTTTCAGATAACTCCCTCCTGAAACGCTCTTCGAGATTCTTCCAGCGAATGTATGGAGGGTTTCCTATAACGAGATCGTAGCGAGTGGAGATATCTGCGCTCACGAAGCTTTCACATTTTACGCAGTCTGCGTTCTTTGCCACAAGGGTCGGGTCAATCTCATAACCATCTATTCGGGCGCATTTCCGTTTCTTGAGTAGGTCTATGAATACGCCTTCGCCGGCAGAAGGTTCGAGGACAGAGGACGATTCATCCGCATTTGAGAGGGAAAGCATGAACGCAGCGACATCGCCTGGCGTAAAATATTGCCCAAGGCTCTTGCGAGACGAGTCTCCTTCTTCTGAAATCAGCATAGATGGAAACGTCGTTGCAAATGTGACGGCGGAAGTGCTCTTTATGAATTCACGTCTTTTCACAGTGTTAAGTTTGTCCTTAATTGTACGTCGTGGGTCCTTTGCCGGGGCCGAAGGGGGAGAGGTCGCGGAGATTCTTGATGACGGGCGGGAGCTTTTCCAGCACGTAGTCGATGTCGGCGGCGGTGTTGTAGCGCGAGAGCGAGAAGCGCACGGAGCCGTGGACGGCGGTGAAGGGGACTCCCATCGCGCGGATCACGTGCGAGGGGTCTAGCGAGCCGGAGGCGCAGGCGCTACCGGTGGAGATGCAGATGCCGAGATCGGAGAGGTGGTAGGCTATGGATTCGCCCTCGATGTACTCGAAGGAGACGTTTAGCGTGTTGGGGAGGCGGTGGGCGCGGTCGCCGTTCACGCGCGTGTTCGGGCAGGCTGCGAGGATGCCGGCCTCTAGGCGGTCGCGTAGGGCGGCGAGCTGGCGCGCCTCGGCGTCCATCTGCGCGGCGGCGAGCTCGCACGCCTTGGCGAGGCCCACGATGTACGGGACGTTCTCGGTGCCGGCGCGGCGGCCGGACTCCTGGTGCCCGCCGAGCATGAACGGCTTAAGCTTCGCGCCGCGCCGTACGAAGAGCGCGCCGACGCCCTTGGGGGCGTGGAACTTGTGCCCGGAGACGGCTAGGAAGTCCACGGGCACGGACTTCATGTCAAGCGGCGCCTTGCCGGCGGCCTGGACGGCGTCGGTGTGCATCACGGCGCCGTGCTCCTTGACGATTTCGGCGATTTCGCGTATCGGGAACACGGTGCCCGTCTCGTTGTTCGCCCACATCGCGGAGACGAGCGCCTTCTTCGATCCCTTCAGCTCGGCGCGCAGGCGGTCGAGGTCTATCTGGCCAACTCCGTCCACGGGGAGCTCCACCTCTTCGAAGCCCTGGGCCTTGAGGCGGCGGCACGGTTGGAGCACGGCCGGGTGCTCCACGGCGGTGGTCACGACCTTGAGGTCTTTCCCGAACCAGTCGGCTGTGCCGCGGATGGCGGTGTTGTCGGACTCCGTGGCGCAGGACGTGAACAGAACCTCGTCCGGCTCGCAGTTGAAGAACGCCGCCACCTGCTCGCGGGCGCGCGAGAGGTGCTTGGCGATCTGCCCGCCGAACGCGTGCATGGAGGAGGGGTTGCCGTAGAGTTCGCCGAAGAAAGGCATCATCGCCTCGCGCACCTCGGGCGCGACGGCGGTCGTGGCGTTGTTGTCCAGATAGACGTTTCTCATCTTCTTTTCGTGTCCTTGCGGACGCATATTATACCACAATGCGCGCGCTAGTCCAATACAGGCAGGGCGCGGGCCTTGAAGGTGATCTTCACCCTCACGCCTTTTTTCACCTTGATCGGCTGGTGGAAGTTGATCATGTCGCTGCCGCAGGCCATTTTCGATCCTTCGGCGGCGGGGACGCCGGCCTCTTTGGCCGTGAGCACACCCCAGGGCTGCGCGAGGTTGCACATCGGCGCGCGGTAGTCTTTCATGTTCGGATGCGGCCTGCTCCAGCCGCCCTCCTCCTCGAAGCCGCCGTTCGCCAGCTCGGCGCCCTCCGCGCGGAAGTCGTCGTAGAGCGTCTTCTCGCCGCGCGCGCCCATGGTCTCCACCAAGAGCGTGGCGTCGAAGGCCGGGACGAACGAGAACGAGTATTCGCGCCACTTGTCCGGGGCCTGTCCGAAGCTGGCGACGACGCGCTTGCCGCGGCTCCAGTTGGGCACGTCGCAGAGGCGGCAGCCGTCTGCGATCTCCGCCACGCCTTCCGGAAGATTGCCCTGGAACGGCAGGTCGATGCGCACGGCGGCTAGGCCGTATTCGAAGCGGAGGGGACGCGGAGGTGTGACGTCCGGAGAGAATTTGACGGCGGGGGACACCCGGTTGGGGCTTTCGTAGAGGCCCATCTCGTCCATGCGCAGGTCGCCCGTCAGATCGCGTGCGCGGCCGGGCTTGAGGTTCCAGCGGAAACCGAAGTAGTCTTCCATCCCGGGGTCTTCACCCACTTCGAGGTTGTTGCAGACCGTGCACGTAGACGAGACGAACTTCCAATTGCCTTTTGATATCTCCCCGCTCGTGACGTAAACGTTGTTGGAGATGCGGTTGAAGTGCGCGTCGTGGGCGTGCTGGGCGTCGGGGAAGTCGAAGACGCGCATCATGTTGGGATAGCGGGCCTTCCAGAGGGGGGATTCGAAGAGCGCGCGGTTCTTTTCGAGGCGCTTGAACATTTCGCTGTCGCGGCCCTTGATGGAGATGTTGCGCGAGAAGGTCTCTATGCCGCGGCTGCCGAGGGAGATGGACGTGCCGCAGTTGAGGACCAGGTTGCAGTATACGTCGCAGTCCTGTCCGCCGCCTATGTAGATGCCCGTGGATGCGCGGTTGATCACGTTGCGCCGGATTGTCACTCCGCTCGAGTAGTCGTCGAGGTAGATGGCCTCGGTGTGGGTGGCGCGGGGTTGCTTGCCGGTCATGTGTATGGCGTTGTGCTCGATCACGGTGCCGCGCTTCGACCAGTCGCGCTGGCAGCAGTATATGGTGCCGGCGTCGTCGTTGAACATGCAGCAGTCGTGGCACACGTTGAAGCCTATGTAGTGGTCGTTGCCGCCGAAGGCTATGGCCTGGTGGAGTGTGTGGTGGATCAGGTTGTGGGTGCAGCGGTTGCCCACGCCGTTGAGCTGAACGCCGGGGCGGTAGTTGGGGACGACGCGGCCGTAGTGGTGGATGTGGTTGTTGTCGGCGACGTTGTTTCCGGGAGTGAGCGAATTGAAGTCGCCGCCTTCCAGGGATATGCCGCCCTCGCCGAGATCGTGCATGTCGCATCCCTCGACGCGGCAGTCGGCGCAGCGGTTCGCTCTCACGCCCCAGGAGGATGTGCGGCGGAAAATGGAGGAGAGCACGGACACGTCGCGGGAGTTGGCCATGTCGACGGCGGAGAGCCGGCAATGTTCGAAGACGAGGTCTTGGAAGGAGACGTTCGATGCGCGGCGAACGGATACGAGGCCCGGCGCGAAGGCTATGAGGACCGGCTCGGGACCGTCTGGCCACAGATAGATCCGGCGGTTGGCGCGGTCGATCGCCCATTCTCCTGGGCGGTCTATCTCCGAGACGGCGTTCATCACGTGGAACTGCGCGTTCTCCTTTATGCCGAAGCCGATGGGGGATGGATCGACGGACAATGTGCCGGCCGCGGGGTCCACGGCGAGGACGCGCGCCTTGGCGTCAGCCCATTCGTAGCACCAGAGTCCATATGTCCATAGCTCGGGTTCCCGCGCCCACTTCGCGAGGCGGTCGGAGGCGAACTTGAACACGCCGGACGTGGAGAAAATGGCGTCGTGGCGCTTTTCGGCCTCGCCGACGTTCTCGCCGGTGTGCACGAATGCGTCGTTGGGCCAGCGTGCGGGTTCGAGGCGCCTCTCGCCCTGGAAGAGCGATATCGGGATCTCCTGAAGGTGCCCGGGTGTGCCGCATCCGCCGCCGCGGAATCCGGGAATCGGGGCATCGCCGGGAAGTGTGGCCGTGACGACATGTCCGCGCGCCTCTTCTGGAAGCAGGGACAGGATCGCGGGATCGTCCACCTTCTTCCATCCTTCCGGCTTGAGCGCGCCGGAGAAGACGGCCTTGGCGCGGTTGGCGGCGCGCCAGATCACGGGCGCGTCGGGCGCGCCGGTGTCGTGCTCGTCAAGGGACAGGGGGGAGGAGACGGTGTATGTGCCGTCGGCGAACTCGACGACGGCGCCGCCTTTGGGCAGGACGCCGCCGTTTGCGGCGCGCGCTTTGCGCAGGGCGTCGCGTGCGCCGACAGGCGTCGCCACCGGGCTTGCACGGGTGCCTGGGTTCGCGTCGTCGCCGTCTGGCGACACGAATATCTCGATTGGCGCGGCGGCGCACATCGCTGCCGCGAACGAACAGGCTGCGGCTGACTTCAAGGCGGTTGTCGTGATGTTCATGCCTTCATTATACCATAACTTCCGCCGGTTCACATGTCCAACCGTTTTCTAGAAACGATCCGCGGCAGTTTGGGAACAAACAAATCTCGGCTAAATGTGTTTCCCTCTCCTATTGTCCATTCCTACTCGTCCTATTCTCCTACTCGTCCTCGAGCGCCAGTAGTTTGTCCCTTGAAAAGAAAAGGCGCTCGGTTCTACTGGACCGGGCGCCTTTCCTACTGTTGGGCTGGAAGCTTGATTACTTCTTCGCTTCCGCCGGTTTGGCCGCCGGTTTGGCCGCCGGAACCTCGATGGGCTTGGAGCTCACCGTTGTCGGCTTTGTGGCGGGTTTGGCGGCGGGTTTGGTGGCAGGCGCGGGCTTCGCCGCTGGAGCCGGCTTCGCGGCGGGCTTGGCCTCGGGCTGCAGCTCCGGGAAGCCAGGCGCCGTGATCTTGGCGGCGGCGCGGAGCTCGTCGAAGAACTTGCGCATGGCGACCTGCTCTTCCTGGCGCTTCATGCCCTGCTCGATCTGCTCTTTGGTGGGGACGGGGCGTGCAGATCCGGTGGAGATGAGGATGTGCGACGCCTGGACCTTCTCCTCCGACGCGGGAGTGTCGCCCTTGGCGGCTACTGCCGGGGTCTTCTTCGTGGGAAGGATCAGGTGCCAGCCGAACTGCGTCTTGACGGGCGCGGAGACGGTGCCGACCTCCTGCTTGAAGGCGACGTCCTCGAACTCCTTGACCATGCGGCCGCGCGTGAACTCGCCGAGGTCGCCGTCCTTCTCCTTGGACGGGCAGTCGGAGTTGGCTTTGGCGAGCTCGCCGAACTTCTTCTTGAGCTCTTCGCCCTTGAGCCCGTCGAGCTGCTTGGCGAGGGCTTTGATCTTGCCCTCCGCGTCGCCGGCCTTCTTGTCTGCGGCGGCCTTCTCGTCGGTGAGCTTCTTGAGCGTGTCTTCCACCTTCTTGGGGTCGACCTTGATCTTGGAGGAGATCGTCTTGTCCAGGAACTCCTGGATGATGATCCCGTCCTCGAACTCCTTGCGGATGAAGTCCGCGCCGAGAGGATGCTTGGCAACGAACTCCTCGAAGGTCTTTGGTGCGCCCGGGCGGTTTGCGTTGGCCTTGACGATCTCGTCCTGGCGGGCTTTGCGGCGCTCGGGCGAGACAGTTCCCATGCCGGCTTTCTTGGCGGCCTCCAAGATGAGCGTCTTCCCGATGAATCCCTGCGCCACCTGCGTGCTGAAGAACTTGCGCGCCTGCTCGATCTGCTCGGCGGGTACGTTCTGGGCGGCGATCTGCTTTTCGACCACTGCGTCGATCTCACCTCGCGTCAGTTTGGCGCCGTTCACCGTCACAAGGACCTCGTTGGGGTCTGCGGCGGGCGCCTTGGCCGCGGCGGGCGCGGCCGGTGCTTCGTTTTTCTTGCCGCAGCCGGCGCCCGCGATGGCGAGCGCGGCGACCGCGACTGTTCCTATCATTGTCATCTTCACTTTGTTTTTCTCCTTAGATGTCCGCGATCATCCTGACGACCGTTCGCCGGACTTCCGCTGGTTTCTCCAAATGGAACAATAAGAATACACCAATGAACCGTACCGCGTCCAGTAGAATTTTAATATTTTTTTCGGAGGCGGGGTCCTGGACGGCGGCCGCTGTGGCGGGCGAAAGACGGTAGACACGCGCTCCGGAGCCCGTTTTTCCGCGGTCTATCGCGAATGGAACCCACTCCGCGGAGGGGTCTATCCCCGAGAAGTCTGGCATGAGGCCGGCGAGGCGGAGAACGCCCGCCTCGAGCGCCACGAGGCGCGCGGCGCCGCCGCCGGCGCCGTCGAGGAAGTCCGCGAGGAAGTCGTGCCAGGCGGCGGACTCGGCGCTCGCGGGCGCGAGATCCGCCACCAGATCGCATGCGTAGGAGGCGAGCGCCGTGGCCCGCCAGTCGCCGCGCAGATGGTCGCGTGTGGCGATCGGGCGCACCTCGCGGAGCGCGTGCAGCTCGCCGCCGGAGGCGCGCGCGTAGTAGAGAAGTTCGCACGTGTAGAAGAGGTCGTACTGCCCGAGCGCGAAGCTCTTGGGGCGCACCGCGCCCTTGACGAGAGTCGCGACGGGGCCGCGGTCCGGCGTGAGCCACGTCACCACGTGGCTCGTGCGCGACCACGGCCTGATGCGAAGGACGATGCCTTCAGTCTTTACGATCTCTCCCGACATTAGTCGTTAGTTGTTAGTTGTTAGTCGTTAGTCGTTAGTCTCTTGATTCTGGCTTGGGGAATATTTTACCATGATTCGGCGTTTCCGGCTTGCGGAAAACCTCATGAATATGATATGATACCCCTATGCGATAATGGATAATGTAATCTAGGCGCGCCGTTCATTCGGCGCGCGCCGGGATCAAAATGAGAGGTCAGGGTCTACGCATTTGAAAAGATACCGCACCGGGTTCAGTATTGGGGAAGTTGTGGGTGAAAGAAAGTTGTAGGTGAAAGGAAGAAAACGATGAACCAGAAATTCAAGAGGATTGGTCCGGAGGAGGTTGCAGTTCTGGCGGCGGCGGTCGCCTCTGTTGCGTCGGCGTTCTGCACGCAGCTTGTCAATCCGGGGTTTGAGGAAGGAGGTCGTGGCTGGCATCTGCCGCGACCGAATTTCTCCGTGGTCGACGGGGCGGGACGCGGAGCCACGAAAGGCCTTGTCTGCGAGGGCAAAGACACCAATGTCTACCAGATAGCGTATCTCGAGCTGCCGTTCGTCACGGGGCAGCAGTTCGACGTTTCGGTGTGGGCGCGGGACGAGTCGCTTTCCAATGGCAAGCCGGGAATGTGCGTGGAATACTTCGGTGGAGCGGACGCGGGATTCCGCTATATTGACGGAGTCGGCATGAAACCCGACAGCGACTGTCAGCCGAAAGATCCCCACGCATGGCGGCGGTACACGGCGCATGTTGGACCGCTTGAGCCGGAAGTCAAGCACTGCCGGCTGGAATTGTATGTTAGGAAGGGTGTAGCGGGACGGTGTGTGTTCGATGATGTGGAGGTGGATCTGCGCAACGTTGAACGTCGCGGACAGTTGTTCACGGACAGGAGCGACGACCGGGCATTTGACGGCGATGTGCGCATCATAGCCAAGTCCTACGCCGACACGCGGGGATTGGACGGAAAAGATGTCGATGCATTCTTTACGATCCACGCGGCAGACGGCAGGAAGGTGCGCGTTGAACCGGAATTCTTCAAGGACGGCCGTGCCGAGGTCGTGCTTGGAGTCGACCGCTTCCAAATGGGACCGCATGCCATCGCGTTCACGGTCAAGGACAAGAAGGGCGGAGCCGTTCTTGACGAGATGCGCGTATGTTTCACCCGTCTGGCGGAGCTGCCTGCCGCCGCGAGCTGGTTTGACCGGAAGCGGCGCATGATTGTGGACGGCAAACCGGAATATCCGCTTTTCGTGTACATTGGCGATTGGTGCCTGAGCGATTCTAGATTGCTCCCGGCGCTCAAGAGCAGTCCATTCGACAAGGTCATCTGCTACATCAGGAACACGCCGAAGCGCAGCGATTTGGACTTGCTGCATTCAAATGGCATCCGCGTGGTGGAATCGCTGGGCAACGCCTGGGTGCGCAAGTATGGTAGCGCGGTGATTGCGCCCGACGAGGAGATTGCGCACACCATCCGCATTGTGAACGGGCTGAAAGACCATCCGGCTTTGCTGGGCTGGTATCTTTGCGATGAACCGCCCCCCACGCTGTTTCAGCGCCTCCGCGAACGCTACAAGGCCGTTCGCACCCTGGATCCAGCCCATTTTTGCTCCACCGTTCTGTGCCATGCCAGATTTGTTCACGACTCGGCGGCCGCCTGTGACGTGGTTGGACTGGACATCTATCCGGTGAAGAAAGGCGCCCCCACGCCAGTCGACTTCGGACAGGTTGCCCGGGACGTGGGAGCTTCAGTATCCGCTTTAAGGGGCGGCAAGCCGTTTTGGCTCGTCGTTCAGGCGTTCGCCGACGCTCCATGGCGTTTCCCGACGTATCTGGAGATGCGTTCGATGACATGGCAGGGACTCGTGGGCGGTGCGGACGGCATAGTCTTCTATTCTCTGGACCAGATGTTGATCAGGAGCAGAGTCCCCCAGTTTGACGAAGCGTGGGGAACTGTCTGCCGCATCGCCCAGGAGGTGAAGGAATACGAGGCGTTTCTGCTTTCGGACGAAGAGCATCCTGCCGTGGGAAATCTTCCAAAGGGTCTTTTCGCGCGGGCGTGGAAGTTCGACGGCAAAATCCTCGTGGCCGTCTGCAACACGACACCAGCCAAGATCGATACTGTTCTGGAAGTCTCAGCGCAGAAGATTCCAGTTTCTCTTGATCCTTACGGCGTATTCGTGCGTTCAAGTCCATGATAGCCATTGCTGTAACTGAACCGGACAATGCCACCAATGTCCACAAATCGTAAATCCAAATCCCTGTTGACCGTGATGCGGACTGGCGGTCGAAGCCCCTTGCCCGTAGATGTAGAAAGGGATTTTCATTTGGATTTGTGGACATTGATGGACAATTGGAGTTTGTGGACAATCAAACGTGACGGTTCATGGGGATGCAGTTGAGTGACCGAATACGTTCCCAAGGGTTTTGCCTTGCGGGAACGCCGAGTATTTGGTATCATAGTCTCAGCTTGAAACTGGAGGTAGTTGCAAAACCCGATGTGGCAAGGGCGCCCTCGCCCTTGCGGCAAGGCCGAAGCGGCCTTGCCACATCGCGTATGCATAGTTTTGCAATTAACTCACTGTAAAAGGACAACAGAGCAAGGAGACGAAATGAAGAGATTCGCGAATGCGACGGGTGCAACGGTCTTTGCGGTCGCGGCGCTCTTGTGCGCTGTGGCGCATGCGACTCCCTACACATGGTCAGGCGGCGGCGCGGCCGGCAACTGGAACGATCCGCTCAACTGGGCGCCTAACGGCGTGCCGAACGCGGGCGACAAGGCAACGTTAGACCTCTCCTCGACGCTTGCCATAACATCGGACATCGCGCTCTCCGCAGGCACCCTCACCATCTCCAACAACGGCGCCGCCGTGAGCTTCACCGGAGTGATCTCTGGCGCTGGCGGACTCGAGCTGCGCGGCAACAAGGGCATCGAGCTAAAGGGCGACAATACATTCGAGGGCGGCATCTTCCGCAACAGCTTCCTCTCGTATGTGGACCTCTATCACGAAAACGGTCTGGGCAAGGGCAAGTTCACCGCGTGCGACGGCGCGGGAAGCGGCGGATCCGCCGGCAGCTCGCCGCTCAGGATTCTCAGTCCTTCCCTGACAGTTCCCAACGACATGGAGTTCGGACACGAAAGCTATGTGAGCTGGAACGGCTCCATCTACTTTAAGTATTCCGCCACGTTCACAGGGGCGATGCGTTTCAAAGCCCAGACCCGCTTCGGCGATTATGGCGGCGGTACATTTGAGTATATCCGCTTCAAGAACACCGTCACGGCCACTGACTGTCTTGTGGTGCAGAACCTCGGCGCTCGTTCCATCTACTATGAGAAGGCGCCGGTGGGCGGGAAGTTCCACTGCGACTCCTCGCATTCGCCGAAGGTTCACTTCATGGAAGGCGGAGGAAACATTCAGGCCATCTATTATTCCGGCTCTAGCTATCCTACGTATTACATGGATGCCGACGATGTGCTGAACAGCTCCGCCTTTATCTGTTTCAACTCCTACCGTGGCAAGGTCGACCTCAACGGACACTCCCAGACGGTCGGCTACATCTACGACAACGGCGTCAAGTCCCAGACAGGCAGATGCGTGACCAATTCGTCGGACACGGCCGCAACGCTTACGATGAAGCCCAAGGCGAACTACATGTTCGGCGGCACGTTCGACGGTAAGATGTCGCTCGTCTATTCGCCGGACACCGCCGCGCGCACATACACCATCTCCAACTCCGTGTCCACGATGTCCGGAGCGATCACGGTGGAGAAGGGGACGCTGCAGATCAAGCACGGCACGTCGTTCTTAAAACTGTCGGGTCTCTCGGTCGCGTCGGGGGCTGCGTTCAAGATACTGGACACTGCGTCCGTTGTCGCGCCTTCGCGGGACAGCGCGGTTTCCCTGGCGCTGGGGGACGCGACGGCGAAGCTGTCGCTGCCGGAGGGCTATCGTCTGTGGGTGGACAGTATCACGGTGGACGGCAGTCCGCTCCCGTACGGGATGTATGCCGCCCGGGCGACGGCGCCGGCGAACACGACTCCTGTGGATTGGATAGACGGCGAAGGGCTTGTGGTGTACGTGCCGCCGTCCGGGACGATAGTCTGGACCGGCGCGGGCGGCGATTCGCTCGCGTCCAACCCCGCGAACTGGGTGGGGCTCTCCGAACCGCCGGACTTCTCGTTCGGAAGCCTCGTCGCCGTGTTCCCGGCCGACGCCGAGGCGTTCACCGCCACGTTCCCCGCCGGAATGTCGCGCCTGGGCGGTATCGTGATGGGGGCCACGAACTTCACGTTTGCGGCTGCGGACGCCACCTCCGTGCTCGGCGTTGGCTCTGACGGCATCGTTTATGAGCGCATCGAGGGCGCGGAGCGCACAATTAAGTATGACATCTCTCTTGCGCCGATCGACATGCAGGAATGGGCTGCGGACGACGAGGAGACCACGTCGTCGCTCAAGATCGTCATGAGCCGTCCTTTCGTGGACGACCCGCTGGGTCTGGGGAACGTCACCGTCACCGGCGGCGGGCGCTACGATTTCCACACCACCAACTCGACATACACTGGCGACATCAAGATCAACAAGCCCCTTCCCGCCGGCAGGGCGTATGCGTACGGAAACGATCCTTTCGGCCCGGCGGGGACGCTCATCGTCGTGCCCCATGACTACAATAGCTGGAACCTCTATTTGACGGATGTCACGACGTCGAAGAAGGTGATCGCAAGGACCGACAGCGGGAATCGTCGTCGTCCCATCGCCTGGAACAGTGGCATGACGGTGTTCAAGGGCCTTTTCCTGAGCGAAGGCGTGGACGCGATGGGTCCTAGAGGCACTACGGTGTTCGCGGGCGGCTATGGCGATTCACTGCACGCCAACTACGTGAACTGGGGTGCCGGTGGGATTGACTGGCCCGCCAGCGCCAAGGTGATAGTGACAAACGTTCCTTTCTATGTGGGAACCATTCAGGCTACCATTACGGACCTTCGCCTCTACGCCCCCTCCAACTACTTCAATGGAATGGCCGCCTGGAACGGAACATACAGTCCCGTCGGCATGACCGCCAACATCCATTTCTACACGAACTTCGCGTTTTACAGGAACAACGTTCGCTGCGCGATAACGGGCGACAGCGTGTGGGACTTCCACGGCACGGAGCAGACGATAGGTTCGCTGAACGGGACTGGCGGCGCCACGGGCGGCATGATCTCCACTAACGGCCCGGGACGGCTCAACGTGCGCCAGACGGTGGGGTGGGACTCGTTGGCGAAGAGCCAGACGGGACTCATCGACTTCTGGTACAACGGCAGATTCAAGGGCGAGATGTCCTTGAGCTTGACGGGCACGAAACGCCTCATCCTTCGCCAGGACTCGACGGCCACGGGTTGCGTGGACGTGGCCGAGAGCGCTATTCTCTGCTTCACCAACAACACGTCGTGGGCGAGCGCCACGAACGTGGCGGTGCGCGCGAACGGCAAGATCGAGGCGTGGAACGACAAAGTTCTCGGGCGCTACACTGACCTCACGCTGGCGGATTCGGGCGTGTACGAGTTCTGCGGCGCAGGGCCATACATTCAGAAGGTGCGCTTCCTCTGGCTCGACGGCAGAAGGCGCAAGGCCGGCGACTTCAATGCGGAGAATTCCGGCGGGCGCATCGTCGGTAACGGCATCATCCGCGTGATGGGCGACGGCCGCGGCGCTGTCCTGGTGTTCAAGTGACGGTTTGATCCGCGAGATATCCTCTTGAACTCCGCGTCTCCGCACCTCCGCGTGAGATATAACAGGACATGGGGTACGTGGAACTCGGCAGGGTCTGACCCCAAACTCGGCAGGGTCTGACCCCGCGGAATTCTGAGATTTTCCTCCGAACCTTTCTGCCGCAGGCGCATTTACATGTCTAGAGCAGTGCCTCGATATGGATTTGTGGCAGAAGATCATCAAGACCCCCGATGAAGGGTCGCGCGAGCTGGTGGCGGTCTACAAGGATCGCCTCTTCCTTGCCGCCAGGATGATGTGCGGAGACGACCATCTCGCCGAGGACCTCGTCTTCCGCACGTTTTCGCGGGTCATCGCCAAGATATCCTCCTTCAGGCCGAATACCAACTTCTACAACTGGATCTACACGATAATGATCAACTTTCGGCGGATGGACGTCCGCCATGCGAGCGGCAGCCCCGTCGTGTATGTGGAGGAGCCGCCGGAGGTTCCGGACGAACGCACGCCCTTCGCCGAGATCGCCGCCAAGGCCGACCACGCCGCCATCAGGGAGGCCGTCTCCGAGCTCTCCGACCCTCTCAAGGAGGTCGTGCTTCTCAGGTATTTCGAGGATTTCCCGCTCGAGGCCATCGCCGCCACTCTGGCCTTGCCCATGGGCACAGTGAAATCTCGTCTTAACGCCGCGAAGGCGAAGCTCGCCCTCCGCCTCGCCGGCAGAATCGAAAGGTGAACAATGGAAAGGATGAACGAAAATGGATGACTTCGACCGTGCGCTCATGGAGGCGCTCAACGAATGTGTTCCTCCTGCCGCTCTTTCCGCCGGTTTCGCCGACCGCCTTGTGGCGCGTCGTCGGCGCGACAAGGTGTTCTGGCGGCTGATTTTCTCCCTGATTGGCGTCTCGGCCTTGTGCGCCGCAGCCTTCACGGTCTCTTTCTTCCTTCCCTCCAAGGAAGAATCGGGAGTTGAGAATAACGGCGACGATTCGGGAATTGAGAATGCTCTTACGAATGTTTCGCAGACTAATTCTCAATTCTCAATTCTCAATTCTCAATTTTCAAACGGTAGGGCGGCCAGCCCCCTGGCCGCCGCCGAATCGCCCCCATCATCCACAACTTCACAAGGAGAAAACCAAATGAACATGAACAAAGTCAAAAAAGCCCTGCTTGGCGCCGCGGCCATCTCTGCGGCACAACTAGGGGCCGGCAGCGGCGAATACCAGTTCATCATATCCGGCTATCCGGCGGCGGACAACTGCCATTCTGATGTTTCGTCTGGCACAAGCCTTGAATTCGGCGTGCTTTCGGGCATCAGCGCCTCTGACGCGCTTGATGCGCGCAGCCGCACTGACGATCTCTCCAACCATTCCCCGCTCCGCTCGGACAAATTCCGCGGAATGAACATTTCAATCCGATGAATCCAATGGCAAACGACAGAGGATCCACCTCCCGCAAAAACATCTAATCACCTCAAAGGAACAAACAATGAACATCAAGCAAATGACACTGGCCGCGCTGGCGGCCGCCACGGGCGCGGCCATGGCCGTGATGCCCGAAGTCTCGAACGTCACGATGACGCAGGCGGCGAACCGCTACGTCACCATCACCTACCAACTCGCGAACGCCCCAGCCGTCGTGACCTTGGACATTGAGACGAACGCGAACCCCAGCGCGGCGGCGAACGATCCCGGCTGGACGTCCATCGGCGGCGAGGCCATCTGCAACGCGGAGGGCGACGTGTGGAAGCAAGTGTCCGGCAAGGCCACCTACACGATCATCTGGCGTCCCGACCATTCGTGGAAGGATGATATCGGCAACGGCTTCAAGATCGCCGCCAACGGCGCCCGCGCCCGCGTGACTGCATGGCCCCTCGACAACACGCCCGCCTACATGGTGGTTGACATTTCGTCCGGCGCGCAGCCGAACACGCAGAGATACTATCCTTCCGTCGACTTCGTTCCTGGCGGCGTAACGGACAGTCACTACAAGACATCAACGATCCTGATGCGCAAGATCATGGCGAAGGCCGTGACGTGGACGATGGGATCGACAGATTTGGAGATTAAGGGGCCAAACCCAGCGCCAGACACGCGCGAGAGGACGCATCAGGTGACGCTGACGAACAATTACTACATCGGCGTATATGAGGTGACGCAGTACCAGTGGAGCCAGGTGGCCACGAACTCGACCGCCGCTGCGAACTTCACGGCAGATCAGTCCATGCGCCCGATGGAATGTGTGAGTTACAGCGAGATCCGCAACGCGGTCAACGCCACAACGCCGAATACGGCCTACGACTGGCCGCATGACCCCAACCCATCGTCCTTCCTCGGGCTTCTGCGCTTGAAGACGGGCATCGACTTCGATCTCCCCTCGGAGGCGCAATGGGAGTTCGCCGCCCGTGCGGGCCATGGGGCTGGATACTGGAACGACGGCTCACCCATCCTGAACGGAAGTACTGACGCGAACCTGAACCTGCTAGGACGTTACTTGAACAATCCGTCCTCAAACTCGTCGACAATCCCTGCCAGAACAATAGCCCCTGCGGTCGGCGGCACTGCGATAGTTGGCTCATACGCACCGAACTCATGGGGACTCTACGACATGCACGGCAATGTCTGGGAATGGTGCCTTGACTGGTATCAAGAGAACATAGCCAACTATGATGGCCGTCTGAACATTGATCCAAACAACGGGGCCAATTATTTATCCGGTGAGAGTGTGCCGAATGGGAGCCGGCACCGCGTGTTTCGGGGCGGCGGTTGGGTCTATGAGGCGGGTCGCTGCCGGCCGGCGTTTCGCCACTTCTCCGGTATGAATGATCGCAATGCCAGTCGCGGCCTCCGGCTCGTCTGCACTGCAGGGTTGCAGTAACCGCAAGCCTATCTTTTTTCCCCTTGCGTAAAAGACGGGGATTTGGCATAATTGATGCGCGGAACCTTTCAGACGTGCACGGTGGTTTCTGCGGGTTTCTTCAAGCCGCGTGGCTTGGCTCGCGAATGGTGCGGAAGACGGGTTTTACAATGGCCAAATCAAAGCAAAGAAAGGTAGGAGGAGTTGTGATAGCGAAGGCATTCATCTTTTTAGGCTTAACGGTCGCCGTTCTTCAGAACGTTATGGCCGTGATGGTAGCGCCGGCCACCGGTCGTTCCGGTACGGGGGCGCTGGACACTCGCTATGCCGGCGATGCGGCGGCGAACGAAGCGGAACTTGTCGACACGCGCTTTTGGGCGGAGGCGTGGGGAAGCGAAGGTGTGCTGGACACGAAAACGCCTATCGGCATGATCGTGATTTTCAGGTAGGACCGTTAAGGTTAAGAAAAAAAGGAAGTCTGGAAAATGAAAAAGACAATGATGTTTTGCGGGGTGGTTGTCGCCGGAATCCTCGCGGCGGAGGCCTCTGGCACGTTCACGCCGATACAGGTGAAGACCGTAAGCTCGCGTCAGGATCGGCGGACGTTCCGCCTGGAGGTCGACTACACGCTGGAGTCGGAAGGCGCCGCGCTCGTGCGGCTGGACGTTCTGACGAACGGCGTCTCCATCGGCATGGAGAAGATCAAATCCCTGGACGGTGACGTTTCCCGGAATTTCTCGACTTTTGTCGAACCGGGTCAGCGGCATCTCTCGTGGAGTGCGCGTTCCGACTGGCCTGGCTATCTTGAGTCGAATGTGGTGGCCGTGGTGCGCGCGTGGCCGACGAACGGCATTTACACCGTCCCCGGTTCCTACATGGTGGTGGACATCTCAGGCGGCGCCAATGCCGCCTCGTATCCGGTCTCCTACACCTTCGACGTTCCGAATCCGGCCGTGGATGCCAACCTTTCGACGAAGCTCTGGTTCAAATACTGTCCGCCCGGCACCTATCTGATGGGAAGCCCGGCGACCGAGATCGGGCGCAACAGCAACGAGGACCAGCATCAGGTGACGTTGACGGAGCCGTTTTTCGCCGGTGTGTTCAATGTGACGCGCGCACAGTACGCGAAGGTGGCCGGATCTCTTCCGTTCACGGAGAGCAATACCTACGAGAATGACTTCGCCCCTGCTGCGGCTTCGTGGAATGACATCCGTGGAACGGGGTGCATGTGGCCCGCGTCGAACAATGTCGCGGCCACCAGCTTCATGGGTCTGCTTCGCGCCAAGACGGGTATTGACTCTTTCGATCTGCCGACGGAGGGACAGTGGGAGTACGCGGCACGCGCGGGCGAGACGAACGCATACAACAATGGATTCTATCTTACGGAGGCATGCCCGTACAACACTGGCACCCATGAAGGTCCCGCGCATCCAGAGATCGTGGAAATTGCCTGGGTTCGTCCCGAAACCAACAGTTCCTTCAAGAAACGCCGTGTCGGCATGAAGAATCCGAACAATTGGGGGTTGTACGATGTGGCCGGCAACATCTACGAGTGGTGCCTCGACAACTATGTGGGGAATCTCGGAAAGATGGCGGCTACGAATCCGGTCGGTCCCGAGACCGGATCTAACCCCGTCATCCGGTCGATGGGAATCGGCGGCACCTGCTCCGGCGCCCGCACCGCGTTTCGGCGCGGCGACAAGGCAAGGTCGCTTCAAGACGCAGGATTTGGCTTCCGCATCTTCTGCACGGTGAGATAGGCTGTTGGCGATGAGGTGCGGCAGAAGGAGTTTTCTGCGGATGGGCGCGGGGGCGTGGCTGGCGTCACGCCTCGGCGCATACGCGGATTCCGCGTTGCCGCCCCTGTCGGTCAAGGAGATTCGGATCGACGTGGGGGCGAGCGCATCCTTCACCGCGCTGCACGTCTCGGACTCGCACTTGACCCTGGTGAACGGCGACGATGCTGGCGACACGCGCAAGATCAATCTCGCGAACAGCCGCATCCAGACCTTCCCCAACGCGGAACACTATTTGGCTCAGGCGATCGCCACGGCGCGCGCGAACCACGAGTTGCTGCTGCATACCGGCGACCTGATCGACTTCGTGAGCTGCGGGAACCTCGAGCGCGCCGCACAGACGTTTGCGGCGGACGACTGGTATGTCTCCTCCGGCAATCACGAGTTCAGCAAGTACGTGGGCGAGGCGGTTGAGGATGCGGCGTACAAGGCGGACAGCTACGCCCGCGTGCAGGCTGCATACCCGAATGACCTCACCTTCGCGTCGCGCGTTGTGAACGGCGTCAACTTCGTGGCGATCGACGACGTGTACTACAACGTCACGGAGGCGCAGCACGCGCTTTTCGAGCAGGAGGTCGCGAAGGGTCTGCCGATCATCCTGATGTGCCATGTTCCGTTCTATCTGCCAGGGCTGTGCGCCGAGCAGCTGGCGCATGGTTCCAGCGCATCTGTGACGGGCGCGCCGCTGGAGGTGACCTCGCAGTACCCGGCTGACCGCGCGGCGCAACAGCGGACTGACAAGCCGACGGCGGACTTCATCGCCTGGCTGAAAGAACAGCCGCTTCTGAAGGGCATCCTCTGCGGGCATATCCACAAGTACCACGAGGAACGCTTTTCCCCCACGGCGATGCAGTATGTCTGCAGCGGCGGCTTCCTGGGACAGGTGCAGCGCATCACGTTCATGACGGAGACGGGCGAGGTGCCGCCGGCGACATGGGGCAATCCCGCACGCGGGGTGTCGGATGCGGGCGTCCTCGACACACGTTATCTTGCCTTGGGCGCGGTGGCGGAAGGCCAACTGGTGGACTCGCGCTTTTTCGCCGAGGGGCAAAGCTCCTACGCCTCACTGCTGGATACTGTGTCGCAGTTTGGCACGACAATGTTGCTTCGATGAATCGGATTTCAAGAGAAAGGACATGAGATGAAGAAACGAATGATTGCCGGAATGGTTCTGGCCGTGCTGGGCGGGACGTCCGTACAGGGACTTCAGGTCACTGACGTGGCGTTCGAGCAGGACTTGCAGACGTACCGCATGGAGGTCGACTACACGCTGGTGTCGGACGGACCTGCGCTCGTGCGGCTGGACGTCCTGACGAACGGCGTCTCCATCGGCATGGAGCGGATCAAGACTCTGACGGGGGATGTCTCGCGCAACTTCTCGACATTCATCGAGCCGGGGCGGCGTCACTTGTCATGGAGCGCGCGCAGCGACTGGAGCGGTCATTTTGAGTCAAACGCCGTCGCCGTCGTCTACGCCTGGCCGGCGGGTGGTTCCTACGCCGTGCCCGGCTCCTACATGGTGGTCGACATTTCCGGAGGAGCCAGCGCCGCCTCGTACCCTGTGTCCTTCACTTTCGACGATCCGAATCCCGCAGTGAATGCCAACCTCTCGACGAAGTTGTGGCTCAAGTGCTGTCCGCCCGGAACCTACCAGATGGGAAGCCCGACGACCGAAATCGGACGGACGGACAACGAGGATCTGCATCAGGTGACGTTGACGCAGCCGTTCTTCGCCGGCGTCTTCAACGTGACGCGCGCACAGTACAAGAAGGTGGTCGGATCGGAGCCGTCAAATCAGACTGGCGAGGACGACTACTGTCCGGTGACGCAGGTCTCGTGGAACATGATTCGCGGCGTAGGATGCGTATGGCCGGCGTCCAACGACGTCGCGACCGCCAGCTTCATGGGGCTGCTCCGCGCCAAGACGGGCATTGACGGCTTCGACCTTCCGACGGAGGCGCAATGGGAGTGCGCGGCGCGCGCGCGGGAAACCGCCGCCTACAACAACGGTTTCTTTCTGACGGAGCCATGCCCGTATGACACCGGCAGACATGAAGGCCCCGCTCATCCCGAGATCGTTGAAATCGCCTGGTGCCGTCCGGAGTCCAACGGTAAGGAGAGGCCGATCCGTGTGGGCACCAAGAAACCGAACAACTGGGGCCTCTACGACATGTCTGGGAACGTCTACGATTGGTGTCTTGACTGGTACCAGAGGCGTTTGGGGACGGCTCCTGTGACAGACCCCGTCGGCCCGGCGTCAGGTTCGTACATCGTGGCGCGTTCCTGCGGCGCAGGCGGCACGTGTGGTGCCGAGCGTACGGCCTTCCGGCTGGAGCACACGCGGCATACAAAGGATAAACAAGATGGCGGCTACGGCTTCCGCGTCTTCTGCACGGCACGATAGGAAGTACCATGGCGATGAAGAAACGAGCGCTCTGGAGAAGCACGATCTTCGCGGCGGTTGTCGCGGCAGGCCTGGTTATCCCGGCTGAGGCGTCACGATGGCATGTCAAGTCAGACGGAAGCGGCATCGAGTGGAATGTGGCGAGCGACAAGCGCCTCGGACATTCCGATTTCATCGAGATGAGCGGACTCCGCGTCTCTGTCGAGTACACATACTCCGTGGCCGCAGACCGCACGCTGAGCCTTTCGCGCGGACTTTACTGGCCCGGATTCCGCAAGCAGCCCAACGACACATACGGGACGCTTACGGCTGCGTTCAAGACCAACGAGGCGCCGTCGCTTTGCATTGACGGAAAGCCGGTCGGCGAAAAGCTGCGCTCCGTTTCGTTCGACGGGGTGCTGGAGTTCTCGTCGGAGGTGGGCGACGGAATCGCCCTGGTGCGCCACGTGTTCCCGTCCGCGGCGAATCCCGCAGCATACGAAGTGGTGTCCGTAACAAACACGGGCGCGAAGGCGGTGCGGGTCGCGGCGGGGGCGGATGCCGTACGCTATCTTCTCGGATGCGACGGGCGCTATGAGGTCGCGGCCAGGCTGCGTCCAGCGGGCGAGACGGTGCTGGAGCCGGGGATGGGGGCGGTCTGGACGCTTTCGTACACGGCGCATCGCGTTGACCGCGCGCCTGTGGTGGCGGACGGCTTGGCGGAGCTGGCCGCCCGGCGTCGCCGTGTGGCCGAAATCGTCGAAACGTGCGTTCTTGAGACAGGCGACACGGTTCTCGACACTATGTTCCGTCTGTCGAAGGTCCGTGCGGCAGAGAGCATTTTCGCGACGCGTGGCGGCCTGATGCACAGCCCCGGCGGCCGGAACTACTACGCCGGAACGTGGTGCAACGACCAAGTGGAGTACGCAGGTCCATGGTTCGCGTTCACAGGCGATGAGACGGCGCTTGAGGCATCCTTAAACGCATACTGCCATTACATGCCGTTCATGGCGCCGGACTACGCCCCGATTCCGTCCTCCGTGATAGCCGAGGGCTTTGACTACTGGAACGGCGTGGGCGATCGGGGCGATGCCGCCATGTGGGCGTATGGCGCGACGCGCTTCGTTCTGGCCTCCGGGCGCAGGGATTGGGCGGAGCGACTTCTTCCCGGCATTCGCTGGACGCTTGAATACTGCCGTCGCAAGGTGAATGCGCAGGGCGTGGTGGCGTCGAACACCGACGAGCTGGAAGGGCGGCTTCCCTCTGGCTCGGCGAATCTCTGCACGTCCGCCCTCTGCTACGACGCCCTGCGCCACGCGTCGATTCTGATGCGCGAACTCGGACAGGATGAGGAGTCTCGCGGCTACGCCGAAAGGGCCAGCGCGCTCGGCGCCGCGATTGAGCGCCATTTCGGCGCGGACATTCACGGGTTCCGCACGTACCGCTACTACGAGGGCTGCAAGGTCCTGCGTTCGTGGATCGGCATTCCGCTTACGATGGGGATGTATGACCGCGCGGACGGAACGGCGGCGGCGCTCTTCTCTCCGCACATCTGGACTGGCGGTGGAATGCTAAGCGCGGAGGGCGATTCGAAGGGCATAACATGGGATAGAAGCGCACTCTACGCATTTCGGGGACTTCTTGTGGCGGGGAAGACGAAAGAGACGATGCCGAAGCTTATTGAGTACTCCAGGGCGCGCCTTCTGGGTGAACACGTGCCGTACGCCGTCGAGGCGTGGCCGGAAGGCGGTCGGCGCCATCTGTCCGCTGAAAGTGCCCTTTATTGCCGTATCTTCATCGAAGGGTTGTTCGGACTCGATCCGGCGGGATTCGGCAAGTTTGACGTGAAACCGCACTTGCCGGCCGGTTGGAATACGATGCGGTTGTGTCATGTGAGGACATTCGGCAAGACATTCTCGATCACGGTCTCGAAGAACGGCACACAGATCACTGAAGAGAAGTAAAGGAAATGAGGGGTCAGACCATGGCGATGCCAAGGTCTGACCCCTAAACATGCGACCACCTAGACATGAGCCCCGATCCGCTGGATGAGACTTCGTCCGCAGAATAATCTCATTTCTCGCTAGGAATTCCCATGGGGTCAGAAATGAGGGGGCCAGACCTTGGGCGCAACCTGAGAGGCGCTTTCCATACATACGGGGGGCCATTACGGAGAACCGCCGTCCCGGCGGCTATTTGCTGAATCGGCGCGGCGGCCGCCCGCCGCCAAGATGGCGGCTCCCCGTGCGGTCGCGCGGGAGCGCGACCCTCCCGGGGTGGCTGCGGGCGCGGAGCTCGGTTGAAAAGGTTGCGGCGCGCCTCGCGCCGCCGCAACATAAGTATGCGAGGGGACTGTTCCCAGTAGCGAGTGGCGCATGTTTTGTGGAAAATGACATTTCGTGAAAAAAGGCCGCTTGAAAAATTGACATTTCGTGCAAAATGGCCATTGCAAAAACTGACAATCTGTGGTAAGATAACTGCCGCGAAGCCACGGAACAGAAAAAATGAAGCGGAAAATCTACGAAAAACTTCTGGAATGGAAGTCCATTGACCACGGAACATCGGCCGTGCTGATCAATGGGGCTCGGCGTGTTGGCAAGAGCTATATCGCCGAGGAATTTGCGAAACGTGAATATCGCAACTATCTTCTAATCGATTTCTCCAAGGCAAAAGACGATTTGCGCGTCACGGATACCTTCCGCACATATCTTTCGCAGCCAAAGGAATTCTTCCGAAGGCTGTCGGTGATTTACAACATGCCGTTTTACGAGCGCGACACGCTTTTTATCTTTGATGAAGTCCAGAAGTTTCCGCGTGCACGCGAAGCGATCAAGACGCTTGTCGCGGACGGACGTTACGACTTCATAGAGACGGGTTCATTGGTCTCCATAAACGAAAACGTAAAGGACATCCTCATTCCATCCGAGGAAATAGACATTGACATGTATCCGATGGATTTCGAGGAGTTCCTGTGGGCAAAAGGCAACGAGACCCTGATGCCGATGATCCGCGAATGTTTTGAAAAGCGCATCCCCATGGGGCCCGTGCACAGAGTGGCGATGGATGCCTTGCGCGAATATCTGATCGTGGGCGGAATGCCTCAAGTCATCAACAGGTATCTTGAGATGAATGACTTCATGGTTGCAGACCGTGAGAAACGAAAGATCCTTGCACTTTACCGAAAGGGAATCAGGGAACATGCGGGGGCGCTGGTTGAGCGCGTGGAGGCATTGTATGATTTCATCCCATCCCAGCTCCAACAGCACGAAAAGAAGGTCGTACTTGCAGATCTGGAGCCAGAAGCAAGGATGCGGGATTATCAGGACCCGCTCTTCTGGCTCAAGGATGCGCGTGTTGTCAATGTCGCGTATAACGCCACGGAGCCAAATGTAGGGCTTGGTCTGAGCCTTGATCATTCCACCATCAAGTGCTATTTTGGCGACACGGGACTTCTGATCAGCCATTCGTTCGATGAAAACGATTTGATGGCAGAGGACATTCACAAACGTCTGTTGTTTGACGACATTGCGCTGAACAAAGGCATGCTGACGGAAAACCTGGTGGCGCAGATGCTTGCGGCGGCGGGGCGAAAGCTGTATTTCTTTTCCCGGTCGGATTCCAAAGACCGAGCGAATCGGATGGAGATTGATTTTCTGATCGCAAAGTCCAAACTCGCCAGAAAAAACAATATTCATGCGATTGAAGTCAAAAGCGGGAAGAACACCACGCACCGTTCCCTCAACAAGTTCAACGCTAAATACTTCGACTGGTTGGACACGCCTTACCTTCTTTGGGACCGCGATCTTATGATCAAGGACGGCATTCTTCACCTTCCGCTCTACATGGCACCGTTTCTTTAACCCGACTTTCCGCGTTCGCATCAAAAAAGTTCGATTTCTGGGAACCGTGGCGTAGGTCTACCGTGGCAAGGGCGCCATGCGTGCGGACGGCGCAATGCGCGGTAGGGCCGCCGTTCCATCGGCGGCCGCGAGCCGCCAAGATGGCGGCTCGTCGTTGAAGCGGCGTTAGCGCCACTTCAACGAAGGGCATGCCGCCTGGGGGGCAAGGCCAGGACCATAGTAGAATAGGAAATGAGGGGTCAGACCATGGCGATGCCAAGGTCTGACCCCTAAACACGTGACCATCTATACTTGTGCCCCGATCCGCTGGATGAGACTTCGTCCGCAGCATAATCTCATTTCCCGCTAGTCTTCTCTATGGGGACAGACCCCATTGCAGAGGGGTCAGACCTTTGGTCACAGTCCTTTGATGCAGTCGCGTAGATGCCGCGCGAGGAACTCGGCAGGGTCTGACCCCAAACTCGGCAGGGTCTGACCCTGCGGAATTCCGCGTGATGGGCGACGGCCGCGGCGCAGTTCTGGTGTTCAAGTGACGGTTTGATCCGCGAGATATCCTCTTGAACTCCGCGTCTCCGCACCTCCGCGTGAGATATAACAGGACATGGGGTACGTGAAGTGAGGAATTTACGAACTTACCGCTTGCGCGATGAGGCAGAGCGTGATACAATGTGCTCACTTTTCGGTTCCTAAGCGGTAATGCAAAGCATTTCAAGGAGGTTCCGCTTCTTGATGCAGTCGTCTTCCGCGTGGAAGACGTCGCTTCGGCAAAGACGGTTCCTCCGGGTGGCGATACTGGCGTTTAGACGAAAACCGAAGCTACGACTATTCTCAGATCAACATCTGCGAGTTCTTCCTGGCCGAGGTCGCCGCCGAGCGGATGTTCTAGTCGAACTCCGCATGTTTAAGGAGAGGTTCTGCTGGACTTAAGGAGAACTTCTGCCGGGATTATGAAATCGAAGTGTCTGTCTGCCGGTATTGAAGCCGGAAGATGCCCGTCGTAAACCAGTGCTGTCCTGACGGAGAGACTTTTGTCATATTTCAATTTTCGTATTTTTTCGGCGACCTCGTCTATAATCTCGTGCCGGATTTCTCTTTGGCGCTTGATTTCCACCACCATCAGCGTTCTCTCGGTGCGGATGAGGAGGTCAATCTGGCATCCTTCGTTGCGTTTTGTCGCGTTCTGTATGTAGGGTGCCGCCGAAAGCACGAGCGACTGTTCGAGCCCGAGATGCGGAAACAGGTCGTTGACGTGATTCAGGACAAGGTTCTCAAATTGAAGGCCGAGAATAGAATCCCACCCATTTAGCTGTTCAAGGGATGCGAATTCAAAGAGGCCCGCCTTGATTGCGGCTGCGCGCGGTTCGATGTTCTTTAGGTAGAATCGCGCATAGTTGTCCTTGATACGGTAACGTGATTCCTTGACGGTTTTACCCGTCAGCGGGTTCTCGCCGGACTCCTCGGCGACAAAACCGGCGTAGCACAAGTCGCGAAGCGCCTCGGAGTAGGATCCGTTGATGGCCCGTTCCTCGCGGTCCGCCAGTTCGGATATGGATCTGCGTCCGTCCACAAGCATCCTCAGAATTCGGCCTCTTGTCGCAACTCGCAGGCCGAAGACCCTACTGAACGTTTCGTCGAATTCCCTGAACAGCAGACTTCGAGGCAGGAAACACAGCCGCCTGAAGTTTTCATCGACCGACAGTTCCGGCCTGATTTCCTCTAGGTACTTCGGCACTCCGCCGGTAAGCGATAGCAAGTCCAGCTTTTCCGCCGTTGACAGCCGCGTCTCGGCTGGTCCGAACAGGGCGACGCTGTCGGAAAGCGACAACTCTCCGAGTTCAATGTCAAAGGAGTCGCGTCCAACGAAACCGGTCGAGTTGAGGATGTTCTCGGCTATCCATGAAGAGACGCTTCCGCAAAGCACGAAAATCAGATCTGCATGCTTGTGCAGATATTCATCCCACGCCTCTTTGAAATATCCGGCGAAGTCAGGATCGTAGCCTCCCATCCATGAAATCTCGTCGAGAAGGACGACTGTACGACCGCGATCCATAAGCAGCTCGTCCAATTGCCGGAATGCCTTTGACCAGGTATCTGCCTCGCGGTAGGCGCGTTCTCCGAGTTCGGCAAGTTTTTCGCAGAAGTGGCGCCGTTGACGGGCATCGGTCATTCCTTTGCGTGGAGCAAGTCCTACGATGGAAAGGAATGTCTGTGCAGATTGCGACGCGAACTCTGCAATCAAGGTACTCTTGCCGATGCGTCTGCGACCACGGCAAGTGATAAGAACCCCATGGTCGCGACCCCAGAATGCATTGAGATCGCGAATTTCTTGGTTTCTTCCAATAAACATTGCCTATCGTCTCCTTGTGTACTGCGTATTTTAACACAAAATGCGTGGATCCGTCAATTACAATCCGTCTGTAAAATGTCAATATGTCATTTAACAGACTGTTTATATCCATGATCATGGGTAAAATCCGTCTGTATTTCAACGGTTCGACGATTTACAGATGACTCATAGAGTTGACATGACCGTCCCAGAACCGTCGTGTCGGGGATCTGGCAGAAGTTCCAGACGGTGAATCTAGCTTAACGAAACCGTCGGTGCAGGAACCCGGCGTGACGCCCGTCGGTGGTCGAGAAGGCGTCCGTGGTCGCCTAGATGCGAGAAGTGGCCGAAGTGTTTGGCTTTTCCGTGTGGAACTCGGCAGGGTCTGACCCCAAACTCGGCAGGGTCTGACCCCAAACTCGGCAGGGTCTGACCCTGCGGAATTCAGATGTTCCCTCGCTCCCGTATGATGTTGGCGGGTTTGTATATGCACGAAAACTGCAAAAATGGGATTTGGTGCAAAATGATGCTTGATGGTTATGCTCAGATTATGGTATAATACTCGCGTTTTCAACTTGGTCGTAAAACCATGAAAGATAAAAATCAGAAGAGCATACCGCGTCCTGAACCCCTGAAACATCTCATTTCCGTAATGGGGGACGGAATGGTCAAGATTGTTACCGGTCTTAGAAGATGCGGGAAAAGCTACCTGCTAAACACGATTTTCCGCGATTATATAAGGAGTCAAGGTGTTGACGAGAATCACGTGATATCAGTCTCGCTTGACTTGGATGAGTTTGAGGAGTTGCAGAATCCGCGAAATCTCAGTGCCTATGTGAAGTCCAGACTACGAGATGACGGCAAGATGAATTATGTGTTCATCGATGAAATCCAGCTTTCGTACAAGGTCAAGAAAACCGGTGTCGCCGAAGAGGATGTCGCTCCTGAAGATCGTGATTCGCTGTGGCTTACCTTCTACGACGTGTTGAATTCGCTGAACGCCAAGCCGAATGTGGATATTTACGTGACAGGGTCGAATTCAAAGATGCTTTCAAAGGACGTTGCGACGAATTTTCGCGGCAGAAAGACGGAAATACCGCTTGCACCGCTTTCATTCTCGGAGTTCCATGCATTTCGCGGCGGCGAGAAGACTGACGACTGGCAGGAGTACATGACGTTTGGAGGACTGCCCCAGGTCGTGCTTGCGGATTCGGAACGAAGCAAGGTCGCCGTTCTGGATGAGCTTTTTGCGAAGACGTATTTGAAGGATGTTGTCGAGCGGAACAACATTTCTGATTCAGGATTGCTTGGAAATCTTGCCCGCTTCCTTTTCTCTGCAGTCGGTTCGCTTACGAACCCGTCTCGGCTTGAGAAAGACATGCGAGGGAAGGGCGTTGACGCGCCATCGGCGCCTACGATAAAGAAGTATATCGATTACCTGATGGATGCCTATCTTTTCCGCAAGGCGGAGCGGTATGACATCCGCGGCAGACGCTATCTTGACTACCCTGCAAAATACTATGCCGAGGACCTCGGCGTCCGTAATGCGCAGCTTGGCTTTCGAGAACAGGAGCCGACGCAGCTTATGGAGAATGCGATATTCTGCGAGCTAGTGCGCCGAGGATATAATGTAGATGTCGGCGTCGTTGAGGTTGAGCACGCCATGAACGGAAGGCGTGAGCTGCGGCAGCATGAGATCGATTTCATCGTCAACACGGGAACTGGGAAGATCTACATCCAATCGGCTTTTGGCATGACCGACCAACGACAGAAAAACCGCGAGGAACTTCCGCTTCTCCGCACAGGTGACGTTTTCCGCAGACTGGTCGTTTCTGACGGCAATGGGCGATTCTGGACGGATGAAAATGGAATTTCACATGTTGGACTCTTCCCATTCTTGCTGGAATATTCCATCTTGGAGGGGTTGAAATAATAGAATTGTTCGCCGAGAGCATACCAGAACGGAACAAGTGAAAGGCAAATAACTGTGAAAGAGAAAGTCATGCAAGGAAAGCCGTATGCGGGGAATCCGCACATTGCACCTTCGCAATGCCACGGCGGCACGAGCCGGTTTGGTGAGGGGGAAGTCGCATCGGAGGCAACGTCGAGGCGCGGGTTTCCACTCACAAGACGTGAGTTTCTGGAGTTCAACGCGCTCTTCGGCGTGGCGGCCTTTGCCGGGTGTACGACGGGTTCTGCTGTCTGTGGGTGGGGCGGCAAGGGCGCGCTGATGCAGGGTTTTCGCTGCGCGCCGATCAAGAGGGTGCGTATCGCGGTCGCCGGCATGGGCGGGCGCGGCACGAGCGCCATGTACCGCCTGGCGCAGATTCCGGGCTGTTCGATCACGGGACTCTGCGACCTGCGCCAGAGCCGCATCGACGTCGGCAATGCCTGGCTCAAGGCGCACAGACTTCCCGCCGCGAAGGGTTACGTCGGGCCTGAGGCGTACAAGGCGCTGTGCGAGGCCGACGATGTCGACGTCGTTTATGTCGCCGGCTCCTGGCAGATGCACGAGAAGGTCGGCATCCGCGCCGTCCGTTCGGGCAAGCACACATTCGTCGAGGTGCCGGCGGCGATGACGCTTGACGGCTGCTGGGATTTCGTGGAAAGCGCCGAGAAGGCGAAGGTCCACTGCATGATGCTTGAGAACTGCTGTTATGGCGAGGAGGAGCTACTGGCGCTCAACCTCTGCCGGAAGGGACTCCTCGGCGATCTCGTCCACGGCGAGGCCGCGTACATCCACGACTTGCGCGCGTCCTGCTACAACGATCCGGAGGGTGAACCGGGCGATCCCAAACGCGGCTATTATCAGCACTGGCGGCTTATGTGGAACAAGGATCACAAGGGCAACCAGTACCCGACGCATGGGCTCGGCCCCGTCTGCCAGTACCTGAACGTCAACCGCGGCGACAGGCTTGACTGTCTTTGCTCTATGGAGACGGATCAGTTCAATTTCGAACGTTACGCGCGCGAACGGTTCGGGGCGGACGACTGGCACGCGAAAGTCAAGGTCCAGATGGGCGACATGAACTCGACGGTCATCCGTACCGTAAAGGGCAAGACCATCCTCGTTCAGCATGACGTCAGTTCGCCGCGCCCCTATTCACGGTTGAACCTCATCTCGGGCACCCGCGGCATCCTGAAGGGCTATCCCCTGCAGTTCGGCTTCACGGACAAACCGGGCGCGCACGTCTCGTTCTTCTCTGATGATCGGGCGAAGGCGATGATGGAGAAATACCGTCATCCGCTCGTGAAGACGGCTGGTGACCTTGCGAAGACCGTCGGCGGCCACGGTGGCATGGACTACCTGATGGATCTCCGGTGGGTCTATTGTCTGCAGAACGGGCTTCCGCTGGACATGGACGTCTACGATCTCGCGACCTGGAGCTCGGTCTGCGAATTGACCGAACAGTCGGTGCGCGGTCGCAAGTACATTGACGTTCCCGATTTCACGCGCGGCGGCTGGAAGACGGCCGAACCGCTTGGCATTGTCGACATGGACTTGACCAAGAGGGATTTCAGAACGCCTGTGAAAGCGGCAGAAGGACAGATGTCGGTTTGATGAAGAACATGATCTGGTTCGCGGCATTATCAGTGTTGACTGGCGGTATGATTCATCTTTCCGTAATGGGGAACGGAACTCAAGTGTTCCCTCGCTCCTGTATGATGTTGGCGGGTTTGCGTATGCACGAAAACTTCAAAAACGAGATTGGGTGCAAAATGATCGGCCTTGAATTTTGCACGAAAACTGCAAAATTGAGATTTGGTGCAAAATGATAGTTGATAGTTACGCGTAGATTTTGCTACAAAAAGTCAGAATCGTGAGATTTTAGCGTTGTCGTGGCGATCCCCGAACGACGAACGACGTGTGGGTGGATTGCGATATCGTACGGATTATGGTAAAATTCTCTCCATGCAGACGTATTATCCATCGTCTATACGCGAAGAGGAGCTGAAGAACCGAGTCGCGACTGCGTACTTTGACAAGTACGACTGTGATCGCATCGTCGGCAATATTGACTTCTGCGTGGTGGCGAAGACGGTGGGTCGGGACGCCCCGCCCTGCCGCAGTGGCGATGGAAACGGTATCGCGCATGGTAGGGCGCGGCCTCTGGACGCGCCGCTCTTCTGGGCGGAGGCTAAGAACCATCCCACCGACGTCCACCGGATGCTTGCCCAGTTGATCCTTACAATCGGTAGGGTGGGGCGTTCTCGATTCGCCGACGCGGCGCGTCCAGAGGCCGCGCCCTACCAAGCGGAACTTGATTTGGAAGGGTCGGACCTCTGTTCGACAGAATCCGCCGCCTTGCCTCTACGTCTCTGTGTTGAAGACAATCTTTCCCCAGTCGCGCGTGCGGTCATGGATGCGGGTCGTGAGCTATGGCGGTACTACCACGAGCAGCCCAACGCCAATCCCAATGCCTCCTACTACGACATCCGCCTCCATTTCCAAGGCGTGAAGCGTACCGCGTCCGGCAAGGAGCAGATGAACGCCACATCTTCCGACGCGAAATACAACGAGCTTCTTGCCGCCTTGCGCGCCGCACACAAGGCGCTTGCCGCGCAGATCGCTCCGAAAGTGTATGAGTATGGATTCTTGAAACGGTAGTTGATGTAATCAAATGGAGTTTGGGGTACGACATGTCTTTTTATTGGTTATCGGTGGCGCGGTGGCGGCGTTTGCGGCGGCGGCGGTTTTCGTCGCCGCAAGGATACTCGCCAACAAGGTTCGAAATCTTTCAATCTGGCGACTCTCGCCGACTGTACTGGCCGTGTTGACCGCAATGGCGTTGAATTTGACAATGATTGCGCAGAAAGACAGAACCGGGAATGGGGGACAACCTGCGCCGCAGGAGGAAATCTCCGGCGGTGAATCGCAACCTCGGAGTGTGGAGACGAACACACTCCATTTTACCTCGATCATCGTGCACACGAATGATCTAGTCACGCTTTCCGTCGCATGGCCAACCAACCTTTTCGCCGCTGGCACGACAATAGATGTCTTCGCATCGACTTCGCTTGTGGATTCGGTCTGGAACTGGCTGGATCAGCACTATGTGGATGTGGACGAGACGAATTGGACTGTTACCGTTACGAAGGATTACGACATCACTTTCTATCGCGCATTGGAGCGTGCCGATCCCGACGACATGCGTGACACGGACGGCGACACGATCCCTGACGCATACGAAGTCTACAATGGAACGAACCCATATGTTCCGGACTATGCATCCGCGCCGAAACTTGCCGTGGGGCCGGACGGCGAGTTTGCTTCCATAGACGACGCCGTTGCCGCGAGCGGACCTTACTCCATCATCGAAGTCGACCCGTCCGTTATGTATACTGTGACTAACTACACCGGTACGCGGATTCCGCAGCATCCCGTCATGGTGACGACGTCCAACCGCTATGCCGTCGTCAGGGTGGATGGGTTGGCGGCGTTCATGCTCGCGACCAACACGACCTCGCGGACCATCTTCCGGAATCTATATCTTCTGCTGAATGCAAGGAATTCCTTCCAGGTAGGTTTCTGGTGTGGCGGCAATCTGCCGTTTGCTGGCGTCCCGGCGTCTGCCACGTTCGAGAATATCTATGTGCGTATGCCGAATCCCGACGTTCAGTATAGAGGTTGGTTGTTCTACCGAAACTGCGCCGATCCTGCCATGTTCAGAGACTGTACGCTCAACGCCGCCGGCGCGACATGGGCGCTGGGCGTCGATGCCTACGGTTCGCCGCCGCTGGTCTTCGATGGGTGTTCGTTTATCCATTTCCCTCCGGACGGCGAATCACAGGTGAGTTGTGGTGTCCTTCTGCGGACATCCGGCTCAAGCGATGAAGGTTCAGATGTGGTGGTTTCTCGGACGGTGTTCGACGAGTCGTTCACGAACGCATGGCCTATAGGGCGACTTGATTCGGCAAGCCCGTATTCCGTGGTTGTATCTGATTGCCTGTTGCCCCGTGCATTCCCCTCGGAATATCCTCCCGACGCGACCCAGAATGTCACTGTTGCGGATGCGTCGCTTTCGTGGTCTGGCATTCCGTACACGAATTCGCCTTCCGTTGCGCTGGGGATAGGGTCGTTCGCTCCATTGGACGCTACTCCGTCCTTCGATTCCGACGGCGACACGATTTCAGATTACGACGAGGCATACGAGTACGGCACCGATCCCTTCCTTGCGGACACTGACAACGACGGCGTTCCGGACGGAGATGAAATCTTTGACAAGACCGACCCGACAAATCCACATTCCTTCACGCAGACGCTTGATGTCACGGCGACGAACAAAGTTTCGCTCTCCCATGCAATATATGTTGCATGGGGCTATTCGGCGGCCGGATGGGAAGCGAACGAACTTGAAGTATTCCCGACCGGCTTCGGCGCGACGAACTACATCAATGCATCCTCACAGGGCGCGACGCACATGAAGGCGTTCTGCGATCTCAACGACAACGGGGAGTATGATGCTGCCCATGACATTCTGCTTGTCCGCCCCATCCCCTACGGAAGCGCGGCGCAGATCGATTTTGTGTTCGGCGACGTTGACGGCGACGGAGTGGCCGACGCGCAGGAGCGCTCGGACGGAACCGATCCGCACGACGCGAAGAATTTCCGTTTGACGGCTACGCTGGACATAGAATCGTCCGACGTGGCTTGGGGATTGACCAACTATGTGGCATGTGGATTGATTTCCGCTGGATGGAGTACGGGCGAGAATTCATCGTTTGTGGGCAGCACATTGCAGTTCCCCGTGGATGCCGTGGCAACGAACGGTGAGGTGTTCGTGAAGGTGTTTCGTGACTTCAACGCGAATGGAATCTACGATGCTGGTGTAGATGCGCTTGTTGTACAGAGGCTTACAGGCTCGGATCGGGGAAAGACTATTGAGTTTCCTGTAGGCGATAGCGACAGAGACCACATTCTCGACAGCATTGAGTTAGAAGAGGGTACTAACCCGTTGAGCGGCTATGACTACTGCTTCAACCTTTCGTTGACCTATACGGGTGTTTTCCATACGACGAATGCGCTCACATTTACGGCGTTTCTGGGGACGAATCTCGTATATGGCCCGTGCGTTGTGGAGGGTGGCGTCTGGACGCACGATTTCGGCCATTGTGTCGCGGCGGCGGGAGAGCGTGTTCTTGTGAACGTGTGGGACGATGCCAACCACAATGGCGAATGGGACGCGGGCGAGACGAGCAACAGGTACACGGTCGCCATAACATCCCACGATATGGTGGTGACGAACTCGTTGTCATACGGAAATTTTGACCGTGACAACAACATGCTCCCGGATTGGTGGGAGGAACAGACGGGGCTGAACATGGTTACAAATGGCGGCGCGTATGCTGATCCTGATGGTGATGGACTGATAAATGTTTATGAGTATCGTTATGGATTCAATCCACTTGTGTTTGATGCGACAAATACGTTGTTGTCAGTGGCATCTCGTTCAATTGATCTTCGTATTGTCAATGCCGACCCAGTGACAACAATGCCAAAATTTATTGATTACGCTCAGAATGGGAGTAATGGTGTCTTTGAGGTTAATGTTAGCTGTTGGGCAGCGGATATCGATTCGACATGTGCCAGTATGTGGCAAAGTTATCACTTGTATCCTGGAGATGAAATGAGACGAACTGGTACACTTGTAACCCCGCGGCACATGATTGGAGCTCTTCATTATCATCAGGATTCGGGTAGTCAGTATTTTTTTAAGGGAAGAAGTGGTACGACCTATGTCCGTACGCTTGTCAGTAGTGTGCCATTGCTCCAATTTGGGGCTGATACAGACATTCGGATAGGCCTCCTAGATGAAGAACTTCCGACAAATGATGTCATGCCAGCGGTTTTTCTGCCTGCGAATTATAAAAACTACATCGGCGATGGGAAATGGTTGCCTTGTTTGTTCATTGACCAAGAAGAAAAATGCATCGTCCAGGAATTAGATTCATTACCGGTGAAACCGTTTGACAAACTTCTATCTGGGCTTCGTCCTAAAGTAGCGAATAGGCAGTCTTTCTATGAAGACTGTATAGGAGGGGATTCAAGTAGCCCAAGATTCCTTGTAGTTGGAAATAGAGCCGTATTACTTAATGTCATGTGGAAGGGAGGCCCTGGGACTGGGTCGTTTGTAACTCTTTATGCGGATCTGATACAAGAGACAATTGATTCATTATATAGTGGTTATAGCCTTGATGTTATAGATTTGTCACAGTACCAACAACTGATACCTCGAGAGGGCAATTGACATGAGATTAAAATTAGTTTTCTTATTGTCTGTTTTATCCCATTTGCTATGCTATTCTGCGCAAGTGGTTTGGAATGCTGCCGTTATTCAGACATATGGAGGTAGTGAGGCTAGCGTTTATATGTTCGAGCCTTATTTGGTGATGTCTGCGAGTCGTGTTGGAACGGCGCTCGAGATATGGGCACAAGCCGATTCAAATCTTGAGTCTGCCAATACATTTGTCTTGGCGGTAGTAGGGGATGTTGTGGATGCCGGTTACATTGAGAATAGAACTGAATGGTTCGCTTATGCAAAATATGGGGATGATTCAGCGTCACATTCCGACCATTCTATTACTCTGTTCCCAGGGGATTCTGTTTATCTCGCATATAGGATAGAGACGTACAACCATGCCGCCCCCACGCAGATGTCCCCGCCTACATACGGCTGGATTGAAATGAGGTTGGATAATGCTGGGGTGGTGTCATCGCTTCGTTCCGCATGGGATGTGGACGGAGATCCGATAGTCGTCGGAATAGGTGCGATCCCCGAACCGTCGTCCGCTTTGTTGCTGTTCGTGGGTGGTGCGCTGCTTGCGCTGCGGAGAGGGAGCCGGCGATTCCGCGAATCCTTGAAAAAATGTCCCGCTTGATCTTCATACATTGGAGAAATTATGAAAAGTATTCTTATCTTTACAGTTGGATGTGTGGGGCTGCATGTCGCGTGCGCCTTGCCGACTGAACCGCGCCACGCGACCTTGTCCGCCGCCGTGGAAGATGCTCACCGCAACATCACCGCGCGCTTCGTCGGCCCCGAAGGACTGCTGCGCGACTACGAGGGCGAGACGCCCACGCCAGCCGACTGCCGCGACTGCCGGCCCAACGCGATGGGATGGTGGAGCCCGATCGAGAACGGGCCGATGTTCACGGGCCCCTACCTGGAGGCGGTGTGCGCGCGTGCCCGCAGGACTGGCGCGGCGGAGGACCGCGCGCTTGCAAAGAAGCTGGCGGATGGACTCGTGCGGGCGGCGTCGGTGTCTGACGTCAAGGGCATGATAGTCCGCGGCTTCGGCACTGACGGAGTCTGCCACTATCCGCTTGGATCGGAAGACCAGACGCTGCCCTGGTTCTACGGACTGCACGCCTACTGGCGGAGCGGAATCCCGTCTGCGGACGAGAAGGCGTCCGTGGCCGCCAAGATACGAGAAGTGGCCGAAGCGCTTGAGGCGAACGATTGGGCGTGCCCGTGCGACGGCGCGTTCACGGGACAGTCGCGCGGACACTTCATGGACAGCGGGCTTGTCTTCCGCGGCGCGGCGCACTCGCTGTTCCTTCTGCGCGCCGTCTGGGAGGTGACGGGCGAGGACAAATGGCTGCGGTGCTACAACGAGGCGATCGAACGCCGACAGAAGGCCACGACGCTCACCATGCTGGAGGTCTGCCGCGAAGGATGGGCGACCGACGTCAAGAAGTTCCCGGCCGACGGCAGCGGCATGTGGATATACGTGTGCGCCCAGGGCTGCCTCGCTCGCCTTGCTGAGATGGATCCGGCACATGCCGACTATTTCCGGACGGGTCTTGCGCGAAACGCCGCCCGCGCAAAGCCCGCGATGGCATCCATAAAATTCTCAAACGTGATCGAGTGCCCCTTCAAGTACGCGAACTGGCGCACCGGATACCGTTGGCGTCCGCAGAAGACACAGAAGGATGCGGACGACGTGCAGAAGACGGGCGATCCGGCAATACTCGGCCATCGGAAGCAGTACGAGCGGAAAACCATGACTCTGCCGCTTTCCGCCGCGGCGGTCTGCGCTTTCGCGGGCGCCGCCCGTGAGGATGTGGATCGCACACTCCGAAGCTACGACTATTCTCAGATCAACCTCTGCGAGTTCTTCCTGGCCGAGGTCGCCGCCGAGCGGATGATCTGCCTCAAGGGAACAGATGCCCCGTCAGGCAAAGTGACGAGAACGGGGCGCGACGCTTGCTCTGCGGAGAGGGTTGAATGACCGTTAGGGCGTCATTTGCCGCGGTGATTTCGGCGTTCATGTGCGTCACGGCGCATGCAATGTCCTACACATGGACTGGCGGCGGCGCGGCGGGGAACTGGAACGATTCCGCGAACTGGTCGCCCAACGGCGTGCCGAACGCGGGCGACGATGCGAAATTCGAGCTTGCAGGCGACTTGACGATCACCTCGGACATCGCGATCTCCAGCGGATTCCTCACGATCAACAATTGCGGCGCCGTGGTCTCGTTGAACGGCGTCGTCTCCGGCGAGGGCGGCATCAAGCTCATCGGCACCAACTACGTCGCGCTCGCCGGGAACAACACATTCAAGGGCGGCGTGCAGCGCAACAGCTTCCTTTCGGGCGTGCAGCTCTACCACGACCACGGCCTCGGGACGGGGCCGTTCACGGCCTGCGACGGCGCGGCGGCGAACACCGGCAATGCGGGCCGTACGCCTCTCCAGCTGCTTGGCGCGTCGGCGATGACAGTCACGAACGACATGACGTTCGGCCATGAGAGCTTCGTCTCGTGGAACGGATCGATCTACTCTTGGTGCGACGCGACGCTCACGGGGAACATCTCCTTCAACGGCCAGACGCGTATGGCGGTGTCCAACCCCGGCACTTTCATGCGCTACAAAGGCCGCGTTACGGGAGCGAGCGACAAGCTTCTCGTGATGAACACCGCGAAGCACATTTACTATGAGAAGCCTATCGAGGGCGGCTGCACGCTCTTCTGCGACGGCGGCAACGCCCCCAAGGTACATCTTTGCGCGGCTGGCAACAACTTCAACAGCATATCTGTGACAGGCACCAGCAGGCCGGTTTACTACCTTGAGGCCGTAGACGCCATGAACGGCAAATCGATATCCTTCAAATCGCCCAACGGCACGATCGATCTCTGCGGGAACGACCAGACCGTCGAAGCGCTCTACGACAACGCCTGGGTGGGCAACAACCACTGCGTCACGTCCAGCGCCCCCGCCGCGCTCACGCTCAAACCGACTTCCGACTGCCGTTTCGGCGGACGCTTCCTTGGCGCCGTTTCGATCGTGTTCGCGCCCGCGAGCTCTGCCCGGACGTATCTGGTGTCCAATTCAGTCTCCACCGCCACGGGGTCGATAACAGTCTCAAACGGCACGTTCCAGATCAAGAGCTCTTCTTTCATGAACCTGCTTGGCGTCACGGTCGCGCCCGGGGCGAAGTTCCAGGTGATGGATGCCGGTTCGCGGTTGTCGCCGGATGGCTTTCTGGACCTTGGCGACGCCACGGCTAAGATATCGCTGCCTTCCGGTTGCCGCATTTTGACGCTTGGCGTGACGGTGGGCGGCAACCTGCTTCCGCAGGGGATATACGCCGCAAGGGCAAGCGCGCCGGAGGGGACGATTCCGGTGGACTGGATAGAAGGCGAGGGACTGGTGGAGTGTGTACAGCCAGCCGGCATGGTCGTATGGACTGGCGATGGCGGCTCCGAGACATGGCGCAGGCCGGTGGCTTCGCTCGGCGGGGCTCTCGCGTGCATCAGGAATGCGCGTGCGGATCATCCCGGCGGGGAATGGAGGGTAGAGCTCGCGGAGGGCGATTTCTACGTCGAGGAGCCCGTGGTGTTTACGCCGGCGGATTCCGGCGCGCCTGGATCGCCGCTCAGGATTGTCGGCGCCGGTATGGGCAGGACGCGCATCTTGGGCGCAAAGCGGCTTGCTGGCTTCACGGCGGGATCGGACGGCCGCTGGACGGCGTCGATCCCCAGGGGTGCCGACGGCACACCGCTCTGGTTCGAGTCGCTTTTCGTGAACGGACGCCGCGCGGTGCGCGCGCGCCATCCGAACATCGGTCTCTTCACGCCGGCGGATGTCTCGCAGGTGGTAATCACGAACTCCTCGAACAACGTGTACGCCGAAGCGCGGCTGATGGGCCGCGCCGAGGACGTTGCCGCCGTCGCCGCCACGCCTGACGGTTATTGGCGCTACGCTCAGCTGATCGTGCACCACAACTGGAACACGACGAGGCGCATAATCCTCGGCTTCGATCCGGAGGACTGTGCCTTCCTCACGCAGGGCAAGGAGTTGGGCAGCTCTAATCCCTGGAGCAAGAGCTCGCTCTACTACGTCGAGAACCTTCCTGCCGCGCTCGACGAGCCGGGCGAATGGTTCTACGACGCTCCGAACGGACGCATCTTGTACATTCCGCGCGAAGGCGAGAGCGTGGATGACGCCGAGGTGCTGTACCCCGTGCCCGGCCTCAAGAGCCTTGTGCTTTTCGAAGGAGGCTCGAGCGGCGCGGACAGCGTGCACGATGTCGAGATAGAGGGGGTGTCCTTCCTCTACAGCGATTCGCCGCGGAGAAGGGGGCCGCTCGCGGCGGCTTATCTGCCGGTGGAGGTGACGGGAGACATCGACCGTCTTGGCCCGACGCAGGTTGATCCGGCCCAGGCCGCGTCCTGGGCCGAAGCGGCGGTGTGCCTGGACGGCGCGGAGCGCGTCGTCTTCAGGAGCTGCGAGATGTCCCATGTAGGCGAATACGCCTTGTGGTTCCGCAACGCCTGCCGCGACAACGCCCTCGAGAGTTGCCTCGTCTCCGACCTCGGCGCGGGCGGCGTGAGGATCGGCCTGACCTCGCGCAGCGGCGCGGTGGAAGGCGAGCACGTGGACGCGCTCAAGCCCGGCGAGACGGGGCGCAATAGAATCCACGACTGCATCATAGCGCGGGGCGGACGCCTCCACGCAAGCGGCGTTGGTGTCTGGATCGGCAGCTCGCCGTTCAACTCCGTCACGCACTGCGAGATATCGGACTTCTTGTACACGGGCGTCTCGATCGGCTGGACGTGGGGCTACGGCGGCAGCCGCGCCCAGCAGAACACGCTCGCCTTCTGCCGCATCCGCAACATCGGGCAGAAGGCGCTTGGCGACATGGGCGGCGTCTATACCCTCGGCACGAGTTTCGGGACGTGTGTCTCGAACAACGTCATTTGCAATGTAGATTCCTACACATACGGCGGATGGGGCCTCTACACCGACGAAGGCTCCGAGGGGATCGTGATGGAGAACAACCTCGTGCACGACACGAAGGACGGCTCGTTCCACCAGCACTACGGCCGCGACAACATCATCAGGAACAACATCCTAGCCTACAGCCGCCAGGGGCAGGTGGCGGTGACGCGTCCCGAGGCGCATAGATCCATGACCATGGAGCGCAACATCATCTTCTGGGACAAGGGCAGGACGTTTGTCGGCAAAGTCGGCACTCTGCAGGAGACGGCCATCATCGACTGGATAGGCAACATCTGGTGGAAGACGGACGAGCCGGTGGAGTTCAACGGCAAGACGTTCGCCCAGTGGCAGGCGAAGGGGAATGACGTCGACGGCATGGTGGCAGATCCGCTTTTCGAGGACACCCCGGCGCGCGACTTCCGCCTCAAATCCGCGTCGCCCGCGCCTGCGGCCGGCTTCAGACCCTTCGACGCATCAGCGGCGGGCGTCTGCGGCGATGCTGAATGGAGGGCTCTCGCGGAGAGTCTTGGCGACGTGGCGTCTTATGCCACTCTCTACACATGGACGGGCAAGGGTGCGGCGGGGAACTGGAACGATCCCGCGAACTGGTCGCCGAACGGCGTCCCGAACGCGGGCGATGCGGCGAAGTTCGTCCAGGACGCAGACCTTGCCATCACCTCGGGCATCTCCATCGCCAGCGGGTTCCTCACGATCAACAACTGCGGCGCCGTGGTCTCGTTGAACGGCGTCGTCTCCGGCGAGGGCGGCATCAAGCTCATCGGCACCAACTACGTCGCGCTCGCCGGGAACAACACATTCAAGGGCGGCGTGCAGCGCAACAGCTTCCTCTCCGGAGCGCAGCTCTACCACGACCACGGCCTCGGGACGGGTCCGTTCACGGCCTGCGACGGCGCGGCGGCGAACAGCGGCAATGTGGGGCACACGCCCCTCCAACTGCTCGGCACCTCTGCGATGACCGTCACGAACGACATGACGTTCGGGCGCGAGAGCTTCGTCTCGTGGAACGGATCGATCTACTCTTGGTGCGACGCGACGCTCACGGGGAACATTCACTTCAAAGATCAGACGCGCATAGTGGTGTCGAGCCCCGGCGCGTTCATGCGTTTCAAGGGTGGCGTGAAGGGGAGCGGAAGCAGGCTTCTCGTGATGAACACCACGAAGCACATATACTACGAGAAGCCGATCGATGGAGGCCAGCTTTACTGCGACTCGGCAAACGCACCCAAAGTCCATCTGCTCGCATCTAGCAACACCTTCAACGGCATATCCGTGACAGGCTCCAGCAGGCCGGTATATTACCTTGAGGCCGTAGATGCCATGAACGGCAGATCGATCTCCTTCAAATCGCCCAACGGCACGATTGACCTCTGCGGGAACGACCAGACTGTCGACGCGGTCTATGACAACGACTGGGTCGGCAACAACCACTGCGTCACGTCAGGCGCGCCCGCCGCGCTCACGCTCAAACCGACTTCCGACTGCCGCTTCGGCGGACGCTTTCTTGGCGCCGTCTCGATCGTGTTCGCGCCTGCGAGCCAGGAGCGGATTTATCTGGTGTCCAACTCCGTCTCCACCACCACGGGGTCGATAACCGTTTCCAACGGCACGTTCCAGATAAAGAGCTCTTCGTTCCCGAATCTGTCTGGCATCACCGTGGCGCCCGGGGCGAAGTTTGAGGTGCTGGATGCCGTGTCCGCTCTGAACACCACGTTTCCCCTGGCGCTTGGCGACGAGACGGCGAAGCTGTCGCTGCCCGCAGGCTACCGCCTTTTGGCGTCCGGCGTCACTCTGGGTGGCGAACCGCTTCCGCAGGGGACGTACGCCGCGAGGACAAGCGCGCCGACGGGGACGACTCCTGTTGACTGGATAGAAGGCGAGGGGCAGGTGGTGTCCATACCGTCCGCCGGGACGATCGTCTGGACTGGCGCGGGCGGCAATTCGCTTGCGTCCAACCCCGCGAACTGGGCGGGGCTCTCCGCGCCGCCTGACTTCTCGCAGGGGAATCTCGTCGCCGTGTTCCCGGCCGGCGCCGCGGCGTTCACGGCAACGTTCCCCGCCGGGATTTCGCGCGTGATGGGAATTGTGGTCGGAGCCACGAATTTCACGTTTGCGGCGGCGGACGCCTCGTCTGCGCTCGGCGTGGGGGCCGGCGGCATTGTGTATGACCGCATCGAAGGCGTGTCGCGCACGATCACGTACAACGTGTCCGTGGCGCCTGCCTATTTTCAGGAATGGGCGGCGGACGACGCGGAGACCGAGTCGTCGCTCAAGATCGTCATGAACCGTCCGTTCGTGGATGATTCGCTCGGGATTGGAAACGTGACGATCTCCGGCGGCGGACGCTACGACCTCTACACCACCAACTCCACGTACACCGGCGACATCAAGATCGACAGACCCGTTCCGGGCGGCATTGTGAACGCATACGGCAACGAGCCTTTCGGGCCTTCGGGGACGCTTTGCGTCGTGGCCCACACATACAACGGCCCCAGCCTGCGTCTGAATGACGTCGTCACGTCCAAGACGGTGATCGAGCGGAACGACTCTAACAACCGCTGCGCCATCGCATGGAATGCCGGCCTGACGGTGTTCAAAGGTCTTGTCGCGAGCGAAGGCGTGGACGGCTGCGCCCCGAACGGCACCATCGTGTTCGAGGGAGGCTACGGTGACTCGCAGCACTCCGGAACCTACTTGAACTGGGGATCCGCCAGCGTGACCTGGGGTTCGGGTGCCAAGGTGATAATCACGAACAAGCCGTTCCATGTGGGCACAATCCAGGCCGACATCCGGAGCCTCCACCTCTACGCTCCCTCCAACAATTTCAACTTGATTAACGGCTGGCATCAGACGTATTCGCCTTACAGCATGACGGCCAACATCCATTTCCACACGAACTTCGCTTTCCACAGCGCCGCCTCGGGCTGCTCGGTGACGGGCAACAGCGTCTGGGACTTCCACGGCACGGAGCAGACGATAGGCTTCTTGAACGGATACAGCGGTTTCTCGGGCGGCATGATCTCCACGAACGGCCCGGGGAGGCTCAACGTGCGCCAGTCGTCGGGATGGGCGTCCGGCAGAAGCGCGACGGGCTTTCAGGACTTCTGGTACGACGGCCGGTTCAAGGGCGAGATGTCGCTGGGCCTTACTGGCACGAGGCGTCTCATACTGCGCCAGGATTCGACCGCCACGGGTTGCGTGGAGGTGGCGGAGAGCGCGACGCTCTGCTTCACGAACAACGCGTCGTGGGCGAGCGCAACGAACGTTGCGGTGCGCGCGAACGGCAGGATCGAGGCGTGGAACGGCAGCGTCCTCGGGCGCCGCACTGATCTCACGCTGGCGGATTCGGGCGTCTACGAGTTCTGCGGCGCGGGGCCATACGTTCAGAAGGTGCGCTATCTCTGGCTCGACGGACGCAGGAGAACTACCGGTGACTTCGACTCCACGAACTCCGGCGGGAGGATAGTCGGCAACGGCGTGATCCGCGTCCTCGGGGACGGCAGCGACATGGTGGTGACGTTCAGGTGAATCGCACAAGTATTTTGAGTGTCGTCCGCGGGCTGGGTCGTTGACGGCGGTTTGCCGCTTTTGATATAATCCTCGCGCCATGAGAAAAAGAGCATTTGTCGCGGCGGCGCTTTTGTCCGCCATTTCTGCTGGCGCGGGTGAGAGCCCGTGCGCGCTCAAGAAGGCGCTCATCGCGCCGCGCCTCGACGCGGCGCTCGTGGAGCGTCTCAAATCGTGCGGCTACGACGGCGTGGAGCTCACCGACAAGAAGGCCACGGTGGAGGAGGCGCGTGCCGCGCGCAAGCTCGCCGAGGCCAACTCCCTGCGCATCCACTCCTTCATGGGCGGATGGTTCAAGTTCAACTCCCCCGAGCACTACGAGGCCGAGGTGGCGCTCGCGGCGCACTCGATCCGCCTCGCCGCCGCGTACGGCGCGGACGTGATGCTGATCGTGCCGTACCAGGTGGTGAACAAGTCGGTGAAGGGTCCGCCCCCCGCCGACTACGAGCCCGAGTTCGACCCCAAGACGCTCGTGATGACGAAATGCGTGAAGGGCGACAATACCCCATACGCCGACTACATTGCCGAGCAGAACAACGCCACCGAGTGCGCCAAGCGCGCGATCCGCGAACTCCTGCCCGTGGCGGCGGAGAACGGCGTGACGCTCGCGCTGGAGAACGTGGGCGGACACTGGTTCTGGGCGAAGCCCGCCTTCGCGCGGGCGATGGTCAAGCATTTCGCCAACCCGTATGTGAAATACTATCTAGACCTGGGGAACAACGTGCTGTTCTGTCCGCCCGAGGAGTGGTTCGACGCGATGCCCGAGGAGATCGTGCGCCTGCACGTGAAGGACCACATCGCCCTCCCCGACGGCACGAAGAAGGAGGCGCCGCTGGGACTCGGCTCGATAGACTACAAGGCCATCCGCAACGCCATGGCGCGCTATGGCTACAACGGCTGGGTCTCCATCGAGACGAGGAAGCGCACGGACGCCGAGCACGCCGCGTTCATGGACGACTTCTTCAAGGGCAACGTCCCCGCCCGTGGGTATCTCTTCGGGCGTAGGCCTTGATCGACGGCGAGGATTGTTTGTGCCGCATTGCTGCAAAGGCGAGGAGTGAAATGAAAAAGACGGCGATTCTGCTTGCGGTTGCCGCATGTTCTGCATGGATGGCGTCCGCCGAATGGGGCCAGGCCCCGAACGGGGAGTTCTGGAACGGCGACGCGAAGCGCTTCATCTATGCTCCGGCCTTCGGATTCCCGAAGGTCAATGGCGCCGTCCGCTATCGCTACGACGTGACGGACGACTTCCACAAGCTCTGGACGTTCCGCGCCGACACGCCAAACGCCGGCCTCGACGGAATATGGGCCAAACTCCCCGTCGGCTACGTCACTCTCGTGTGCACCGGCGAGGCCGCGGACGGCAAGTCCGTCGGCGAGGCCGGCCGCCGCACATTCTGGAAGAAGAGCCCGTTCACAGGTTCGTATCCCCCCGCGAAACGTTCTTTCGCGCTCGCCCGCAACATGGTGCTGGACTATTTCTTCGACCTTCCGCAGACGCGGTATCTTGCCGAGCATGGCGCCCCCGACCCGTCCTATCCGCTCAACGGGTATCCTACGAAGATGCTCAGCGCCAGCATCAGCGCCTTCACCACGTACGCCAAGACGCTTTCGAAGGGCGGCGAGCGCGACGCCGTCCTCGAAACGGCGCGGAAGGCCGCCGACTACCTCATCGCCGGAGCCGTTCCCGCGGATCAGCCCCTCGCGCATTTCACGCGCACGTATGCGGAGCAAGGAAGCGAGTACGGCAGGTTCAAGGGGGAGCAGAATACGATAATGCTTGTGTATCCCGCAACTGCGGGCGACGCGTTTCTGGGTCTGCACGCCCTCACCGGCGACGCCAAGTACCTCGCCGCCGCGGAGCGCATAGCCGAGACGTATCTCCGCCTCCAGGGCGAGGACGGTACATGGTGGCTGAAGCAGGACGCCGTGACCGGCAAGGAGAAGGGCCCGAACCGCCTGCTGCCGATAAGGGTGATAGAGTTCCTTGAACGGCTCCACTCGGTCGTGAAGAAGGAGGCTTATCGCGCCGCCGCTGACCGCGCCTTCGAATACATCGAGAAGGGACCGATGACGGACTGGAACTGGGAAGGGCAGTTCGAGGACATAAAGCCGGACCACAGGCGCTGGAGCAACCTCTCGAAACACCCAGCCTGCTCCACCGCGATGTATCTGGTGAAGCGCTTCCCCGGCGACGCCCGCCGTCTGGCCCAGGCCGAGGCTCTGCTTAAGTTCTCGGAAGACCAGTTCGTGGAGTGGACGCCCCCGTACGACAACGGCCGTGCCCACGACGATCCCCATCGCCCCGACGACGGTTCGTGGCGCTTCTTCTGCAAGCCCTACTCAAAATGGGTCACGCCATGCGCGCTTGAACAGTATCGCTGCTACATGCCCATCGACGCATCGGCCGTCAAGTTCATCAACACATACCTCGCCCTCTGGCGCGCGACTAAGAAGCCGGAGTACCTCGCAAAGGCACGTGCGCTGGGCGCTACGGCCACGCGCATGCAGGAGGACGACGGATTCATCTGCACATGGTGGGTCGACAAGGTGCGCCGCAACGACCATCGCTACCACACGTGGATAAACTGTCTTCTGAGCAACGCGGCCGCATTGGACAATCTCGCCCGCGCCGAAAACGAGCAGTGAGCTCCGTCCGCGCATGGACTTTCATGCGGAGATGATGCCACCCTCACAGCCGCCGGGACGGTGGCTTTCCCAGTCAGAATTCCGCCGCCCGCCAACCCATTGCCTTTCAAATTCCCATTCATGGACAACCATCTGAGCATATGGTATACTGTGCCCATGACAAGAAAGGTTCTATTGCTGGCGGTCGTTGGTGTGGCCGCCTTGTGCTTTGGCGTTGAGGACGCCATGAAGACCCCTCGCCTCCGGGACGTGCGCCTCAAGGGCGTTCCTGCGGTGAAGATGCACGATCTCTTCCGCGAACGCTTGACCAGCGATTTCGCGAAGCTGAACGTGTTCGCCGAGGCGCGACGCGCGTTCGTGGAGCGTGACGACGACTGCAAGGGACACGGTGGCGTGTGGCGCGGTGAGTTCTGGGGCAAGCAGATGCTCTCCGCCGCCCGCGTGGCCGACTATCTTGCCGACCCGGCGTTCACATCCTTTGTGCGTGAGGAATGCCATCGCTTGATGTCCACACAGGATTCAGACGGCTACATCGGCAGCTATAGCGACAAGGAGCTCGTCTCCATCGTAGACCCAGAGCAGACCCGTAAGATCTACGGCTGGTATCCCGTGTGGAACATCTGGAATCGCAAGTACACGATGTGGGGGATGTTGATGGCGTACAAGGCGACGGGAGACAGGGACATCCTCGCCTCTGTGGAACGTCAGATGAAGCAGCTGATCGGGATGCTGCATCGCCGCAACCTGAAACTTCACGACACCGGCACGCTCGGGATGCACGGGCTGCCGTCCATGTCGATGCTGAAGCCGCTTGTGATGCTCTACGAGGAGACGGGTGATCGCACCTATCTAGACTTTGCCGCCGAGATGCTGCCCGACTGGGACCGTGCCGACGGCGAATGCCCCAACTTCTTCAGGAATGCAAAGCGCGAGCCGCTCCACGACTGGTATCCCAATCCCGGCGAATGGGCGAAGACGTACGAGTTCCTGAGCTGCGTGGACGGGCTTGTGGAATACTACCGTGCCACCGGTGACGCGCGCTGCCTCGAGACGGCTAAGGCAATCCGCGACAACCTCAACCGCAACGAGCTAAACGTGTTCGGGTCCGTCGGCTTCGGCGACAAGATCATCGGCGCGCCGCTCTACTGCAACGCGCTCAACGAGGTCTGCGACGTGATCCACTGGATCCGCCTGAACGTGGATCTCTTCCTTGTGACCGGCGACGTGAAATACCTCGACGTGGTGGAGGTGGCGTATTTCAACGGTTACCTCGCCGGCATTTGGCGCGGTGGCGTGTGGGGGCCGTTCTTCATCCGCGGGCATCGGCGCCACTCCGAGCAGCGTCAGTGCGGATACGCCTTCAACCACTGTTGCGTCAACAACCTGCCGCGTACGTTCATGGACATCGCCTCGGTGGTGGTCACGCGCGATCACGCGGGAACGTTTCACGTCAACCTCTACCAGGACGCATCGGTGGAGCTGGACGGCGTGCGCTTCGAGATCGTGGGCAACTACCCGGTCGGGAACGTCGTGGAGGTGAAGGTGAGCGATCCCGCCGCCAAGGTCGAGTTCCGGAAGCCGGAGTGGTGCCCGAAGATGGACGTTGCGAAAACATCGGACGGCTTTACGCTCACGTTCGACATGAACACGCGCGTTGTCGATCGGCTCGCTGCGCGTCCGGAGACCGACAAGGAAGCCCGCGAGAAGAGCTGGGCGTTCAAACGCTATCCCGACGGCGCCAGGGCCCGCGATCTTCTTCCAAGCTACCGCACAACGCCGGCCGCCTACGTGATGCACGGGCCGCTTGTCCTCTCCAGGTCGCGCCTCATCGGCAACACCGTTGGCGAGATGGAGACTGCCGCGAGCGTCAACGGGAAGGGCTACCGCGCGCGGGTCACGCCGATTCCGGGAAATGGTCTCACATGGGGGCTCTGGCGACTTGAGCTCACAAAGGACGGCGAGCCCGCCATCTCAACGAAAGCATGTGATTTTCAGAGCGCCGGAGACATGAACTGTGATGTCGGCGGCAATCTCTTCTCGATCTGGTTCTAGAAAACGTCATAGTTGACAGACATCCATCAAACGAAAGGTTTACTGATTTATGAAGAACGTTACATTAAATCTAGTATCCGCCGTCGCGTTGACGGCGGGGCTTGCGTATGGCGGCGAAACGCTCGAAGGTTTCTCGCCGAAGGAGCAATGGGCGTGCATCAAGGCCCATCCGGCGGTGGTGAATCCAGTCGGGCGCGATCCGCATGACGAGTCCGTGCTGTCCCTGCGCGGCGAATGGGATTTCCGCACGACGCTCCAGCCCACGTACGGCAACTCCCCCGGCCGCGAGTTCACCAAGGGGAACAGTGGCTTCTGGCGGAAGGAGGGCGGCGTGAAGTCGCGCGACGGGGAGCTGCGCAAGATACAGGTCCCCGGCTGCTGGGAGGCGCAGGGCGTGGGGACGTCCGCCACGGGCATCCCGTGCTTCGTGCAGTGGGACGTCTCGCCCAAGCCCATGAGGTACATCTACCAGGGCGCCGCCTGGTACCGCAAGACGGTGCAGATCCCCGCCGCCTGGGCGGGCAGGCGCATCTTTCTCAAGACGGGCTGGGTGAATTCCACGGGATTCTTCTGGGTGAACGGCGAACCTGTCGCGCACGTGGATTCGTACTGCGGAACGTACAAGTACGAGGTCACGGATTTCGTCACGCCTGGCTCGAACGCGGTGGTGGCGGTGCAGGTGATGAACTCCGTCCCGTCCCGGCGCGGCGGATACAACTCCGTAAACCACTGGGGCGGCATCTTGCGCGACATCGAGTTCGAGGCCACGCCCCAGACGTTCATCGACGACGCATGGGTGAGAGGGCTTTTCGACGAAAAGTCCGCGGAGGTGCACGTTTCCGTTGTCGGCGCGGATGCCTGCCAGATCCGTGCCACCATCGAAGGGCATATCTCGCAGTCTCCCAATCCCGCAATCCCGCAATCCCACAATCTCACAATCCGCATTCCGCTTGCCGACTTCCGTCCCTGGTCGCCCGAGCATCCCAACCTATACTGGGCGAAGATCGAGCTTTTGAAGGACGGGAAGGTGGTGCAGACGCGGCGTGAGCGCTTCGGCGTAAGGAAGCTCGAGGTGCGAGGGGCCGACTTCTTCCTCAACGACAAGCCGTTCTTCATGCGCGGCGCCGGATGGCATTTCGTCCATCCGATCGAGGGCGCGCCGTTGGCCGACCGCGAGACGTGGCTGTGGAAGGCGAAGAAGGTCCGTGCGGCCGGGTTCAACATCGTGCGCTCGCACACGATGTGCAACATGCCGGAGTTCTTCGAGGCGTGTGATGAGGTCGGTCTGATGGTCGAGCCCGAGCTGCCGTACTACACCGACATGCCGCGCGACGGCCAGGCGTTCGACCCCGTAGGGGACGCCCGCGAGCTGTACGAGCACTACAGGCGCTATCCGTCTTTCGCCGTCTATTCCGGCGGAAACGAGGGGTGGTTCGGCCCGCGCCTCACAAGGCTTCTGTACAACGACATCCGCACCCGCGATCCCGACCGGCTGATGATCGGGGAGGACACCTGGCTCAACAAGGTGAACAACCAGCCGGGCATGACCGACTATTCGGGCGGCGCGATGAACGTGTGGCCGCGCGGCTCGATGCGCTTGGACATGCCGTTCGTCTGCCACGAATACCTCAACTTGTGCATAAAGCTCGATTCGCGCCTGGAGGCGAAGTACACCGGCATCTACGAGCCGCCCGTCTCCCGCAAGGTCCGGGCGGAATGGCTCGCGCAGTTCGGGCTCGACCTCGCCTGGGGCGACAGGCTGCAGGACGCGCAGAACGCCATGCAGGCGGTATGGCGCAAGTACGGTCTGGAGGCTGCGAGGATCGATCCTTTCTGCGACGGCTATTCGTACTGGTCGCTTCAGGACGTCGCGAGTCCGCAGAAGGGCACCTTTACCGGCCAGGCGCTCTTCGACCCGTTCTGGGGGGAGAAGCCGAACGGCGACAAGGCGAGCGACGTGGCGGTGTACAACTCTGCTTCGTGCGTGCTCTTGACGGACGGGAACGACCCCGAGCTCTGGCCCCAATCCTCCTCGTATCGGTTCGGCTTCAAGATGTTCGTCGACGGAGTGGCCACGAACCGCGTGCGGCGCTCGGGCGAGACGCTGCGCGCGCGCTTCCATTTCGCGCACTACGGGGACGCGCCGCTCAAGGACGCGAAGCTAAGATGGTGCCTTCTCGCGCAGGACGGCTCGGCGCTCGCCTCCGGCGAACGCATGATCGGCGACCAGGCGCTGGGCGCGTCGCGCGTCGTGGCGTCGGAGGAGATCGCCATGCCGTCCGTCGCCAAAGCCTGCCGCGTGCGCCTGGCGGCGACCGTCTCCGCCGCGGACTTCAGCGCGTCTAACTCCTGGAACTACTGGCTGTTCCCGCGCCGCGAGCGCAGGGAGATGCCGGAAGTGGCCTCAGCCGACGCATTCGCGCCGTCTCTTTCGGTCCGCTACGGTTCGCTCCTCGCGGAGCGCGACTGGCGGAAGGCGAAGGTGGTTGTGGCCCCGTACGGGAGCGAATTGGAGAAGGAGGCGCTTGCCGCCGGCAAGTCGGTCGTCTCGCTCGCCAACCAGACGGGCAAGCCGGACATCTTCGTCGGCTGGTGGTGGATGGGAGACCAGATGGGGGCGGCGCTCACGGACAGTCCGATTCTGCGCCGTCTGCCGTCGGAGAGGTTCTTCGGTCCGCTCTTCTTCAGGATCGGCAAGACCGGACTCAAGATGCCGGTGGAGGGCTTCGGGGAGAAGGATCTCGTGATGGTGGGCGAGGGCGCGGAGGCGTGCTTCCTGTATCTCGCGGAGGCTCGTCAGCCCAACGGCGCGCGCCGCGTGCTTGTGGCGGGGCTCGACGTGCTGTCGTGCACCGACGAGGGCACGGCCATCCTCGACGGCGCCTTCGACGAGCTCGTTGAAGTTCAGCCGTCCGCAGACTAGCGGATTTTATCACTGCTGTGGACCGCTCTTGTGCCGTGCATGAGGATATGGTATCATAGTGCCGTTTTTACGGTGGGATGGCGTCCGACGGGTGGTCGGCGCGGAAGTCTCGTCAAGGTTGGGTGGCGCGTGTGTGCGAGCGCCAACAAGGAGCGTGAAGTGATGAAACTGCATAAAATGAGCGAGATGTCAGGTGTGTGTTGTCCGCAATCCCTAGGAGGTGGCTCAATGACGCGCCGCGCAAGATTTACGGTGGCGATCGCCGTCTTGGCGTGCATGGCATTCCCGCTCGTGTTGTCGGCGGCGACTGTTGAAGTCCACAATGTAGCGGAGCTGACTAACGCGGTGGCGAGGGCAAACGCGGGCGAAAAGGTGAACGGGGAGTCGATAGACGCCATTCGCCTCATGAAGTCCGGCAGCCCATATGTGTTCAATGATGAATACATGAGTGTCGTGACGACGGGGGCATACTGCGGGACGAATTTCCTCTATGTGACGGCGAATCTGACGTTTGAGGGCGAGGAGGCTTCTTCACGCAGCGGGTGGACTGACCACGACGAGCCGGTGATCGTCAACGGCGGCGGGAAGGGCCGGATAATCTCCGTGGCGAGCGGAAGCACGCTCACTGTGAAGAACATGGCGTTCACCGGCGGGAACTGCCGCTATGAAAACGTCAATAGCTATGGCGGTGTCGCATGCAATGCCAACTCCGGCGGCAATCCGCCGGCAAAGTACAAGGTGACGTTCACAAACTGCGTGTTTCGCCAGAACTCGGCGAAGACTGCCGGTGGCGTAGTGTACAACTGCGTCTTGCGCGACTGCCTCATAACAAACAACTTGGCATGCAGTGCTGTGTGCGAGAGTGATTCGTACAAGTGCGACTACGTCGACAACACGGTGAGATGCCTGCAGAACGCGAACAAGCACTACGACTGCACGTTCACCGCGAACGGATCGGAGGCGACGGAGTCAGGCGTGATCTGCTACTGCTACGGCGGAATACTGCTCTCCAACTGCACAATACGCGCGAACACGCCGAAAGGCAGAATGGCACTCTGCGGCCTGGGCGGAACCTACATCGACTGTCTGTTCGAAGACAACGACGCCGCGCCGGGCATCAATCACTCCGAATACAACCCCACCATGCTGAACTGCAAGTTCAGACGAAACAGGAGTGTATGCGCGGGAGCGCCAAAGCTGATTGACGGATGTGTGTTCGAAGACAACACCGGGACCCCTGTCAGCGTGCAGAATCTAAAGGGGGGCTTCGAATCGCGCATCGTGAACAGCACGTTCAGACACAACCTCGCCGGCACGTATGCCAACGGCGGCGCGATATGGTGTTCCCACCGCTATGACAGCGCGACGTATTTCGGCACCTGCTTCATCTCCAACTGCGTGTTCGAGTGCAACTATGCGACGAACGGCGGCGGGAACATCGGCGGGGCGATATACAACGGCGGCGAGAAGGCTACCGAGCAGTGGAAGTTCCCGACGTCTACGATGCCGTGCGACTACACAAAGGTGTACGACTGCACTTTCAAGAGCAACGTCTCCGCTGCGTGCGGCGGCGTGTATGGCGTGACGGCTGTCCGCTGCAAGTTCGAGGGGAACCGTAAGGCGCTAGCCGGTTCCGCCTGGGTGGCTTCCGACGCCTGGAAATGCAAGCTGACGGACTGCGATCTTGACGGCGGCGGGATAACGGACGCTTTCCTAGACCGATGCCGGATACACGACGTCAAGGCAGGAACCTCGGGTGGTTACGGGATACTCCAGGACTATATCCGTGCCACGAACATACTCGTCGAGTCGTGCAATAGTTTTGCCATCTACGGCGTTCTGGCCAGCACATCGAACGATCCTTCGTACACGAACAAGGTGATGGACGCCGAGTTCGTGAACTGCACGTTCGTGACGAACCATGCGAACACGTTGAACATCCCCAATCGTGCGCTGAATGCGACGAACGGCGTCGCGTTCAAAAACTGCATCTTCTACGACAACGGCTATGAAAGACCGTCCGACCTCGAACTGTATTACGGCGGCCCAGGCAGCCAGACCTGCCACTGGGACAAGGTCAGCTTCACGAGGTGCTGCTACAAGCTGGTCAATGTGTGGAACATTCCGCAATACAAGACGAATCCGCCGCCAGCGGAGGACTTCTTCCAGTGTGTCGATCCGAAGTTCGCGGGGAGGAATCCGAAGCTCATGGCGAGATATCCCCGCGAGCCGTTCTGGGCGCTGTCGTACGCGTCTCCGCTGCTCGGGAAAGGGGCGACGCTCGGCTGGACGGAGGGTGCGATCGACCTAGCGGGGCGTCTGCGCGTCCGTGAGGGTAATGTGGACATCGGCGCGTATGAGTGCTGGCTGAATCCTCCGGGGATGATGATGAAGATCAAGTAGCCGATGAATGTCGCAAGGCATATCGCCGTTTTCATGGCGGCGGCGCTGTCTGCCGATGCGCTTTGTGCGGCTAACACCGCGAGCGTGCGCATTCTGAAGGCCGATTCTGCTGTGCCTGCGGCCGTGTACGACGAGATCGGCCTGCCCGTCGCCGAGGGATGCGAGGCGCGCGACGGCGACGTTGTGCCGCTAACGGTGGCGCATCCGCTCGCGCGTCCGCTGGTGGAGAAGGGGCTCGTGAACCTGCACAACGTTCCTGCGGACAGGGATGCGTGGGAGATCGTAGCCGACGGCGGCAGGATCTATCTGCTGGGGTCGAATCCCCGCGCCGTCATGCAGTCCGCATGGGCGTATCTCGACGATCCGGACGGTACGCTTCCGCGTTCGGGCGAATATGCGTTCCGCTACCGCGTATTCGCCGGCAAATACAACGGCGCGATCAATTGCGACAAGGCGACAATGCCGGGGCTGATCCGCTATCTCAGCTGCATCGGCGCCTCGCACGTTGCGCCGGTGAACGACTTCGCTGGGGACATGAACAAGAGTTTCTTCAACTATGTCGACAGCGAAATCTTCCCGAAGGCGTCCGCGTCCCGATCCGTGCCGGGCACGTCGCAGGATCGTGCCAGCAGACGGGCGAAGCTCCGTGCCGTGATAGACGAGGCGAAGCGCTACGGGTTGGGAATACTCTTCGAGACCATCCTCATGCCTGTCCTCTCGAAAGACGAGGGGAAGCGGCACATGGAGGAGCATTTCTCGCCGGACGTCATAAGCTGGATGAACCCGTACCAGAACTGGGGACTGTGCGTGAATCACCCGAAAGTCCGCGAGTTCTACCGCGAAATCACGGCGAAGTTCTTCCGCGAGTTCCCCGAGGTGGAGCTGGTCCACTACATCACGAAGGACGCCGGCGGAGACCTGTGCGACCCAAGCCGATGCCCGCAATGCAAAGGGCGCACAAAGCCGCAGCTGCACGACGACGTGACGATGCTCGTGTACTGCGCGATCACGAACGTTTCGCCGCGCGTGAAGCTCGTCACGTCCGGCTTCGACTGGGACCGCGGTGCTGCGGGCGACTCCTACGCCGACCACATGGCGCATCTGCCGCCGGGGGTGGGTTTCTCCGCGGCGGCGGTGACGGACTCGGTGACGAGCGAGCGACAGCTCCATTCGCGCCTGCGCCGCGCCCGCGACGTCACGATGCGCGCGGGGCAGGTGTTCATCGGGCGGGACTCCTTCTTCCGCTTCGACGACGTCCTTTCCCCGAGGGGCGACACGTTGACCGACGACTATCCGCTGGGCGTGGAAGAGAAGATAGTCAGGTGGAAGAATTTGGAGGCGGACGGCTTCTATGATGTTCGCGGCCGCCGTGCTCCGGAAAACCCCTCTCTGAACGGACTCTTCATCCGCAAGGCGCTGCAGGGGCCGGTCGAGCCCGCGTTCACCCGTTCCATCGCGTCTGCGCTCTTCGGCGACGGATGCGCCGATGCGGTGGTCGGCGCCTGGCTGGACCAGCGGCGCGCGCAGAGGATTCTTTCCGCCACCTTCGCGTTTCCGTCGGCGTCCAGAGTGTCGCAGTTCTTCCCGTGGTTCATTGGCCGCCATTCCGTGCCTGTGCCGTCCGCAGAGGCGGCGGCGCTTGCCCAGGTCCCGTTCGGCAGGACCACGAAGGGCGAGCCCGTGCGGCCTATTCTGTTCGAATGCGAGCCAAAGTGGGAGCTTCCTCCGGCGAAGGCGAACGGATGGACCTATTTCGGCGGCACTTACGCGGAGCGACTTGAGAATGCTGGGAAGTCCATGATGGCGGCGGCCGAGGTCTACGACGAGGCGCTGGCGAAGCTGCGGGGAATCCGGGCGGAGAAGCGCGCGACCCCGCGCTTCATGAAGTCGCTCATGGGCGCGTCGTTCGAGTGGGCCGCGGCGGACTACCTTCTGCGCCACTCCGCATCGTTGGAGCAGTTGGCGATCTTGAACAGGCTTGCGGGACTTTACATCATGCTTTCCGGCGCATACATCCGCCTTGGCTGCGACGACGCCAAGTACATGGATTTCGCGCGTCCTTTCCTCCGCGAGTATCTTGCTTGTCTGCGCAGGTTCGACGCGTTTCTCGCAGATGCGGAGTCAAAGGGGCTTTTGAAACGCTCAGGCTCTCTCTCCGCGGAGGTGCTTGGCGCGCGGATGCGTCTTCTGGAAGGATGCCTATGAACAAGATGGTTTTTGCAGTCGCCGCCGTGGTCGTTGCCTCAGAGGCCGCTCCGCTCCGGGTGATGATGACCGGCGGCACGGAGGAGTTCCGCGCGTTCGTGCGCGAGGCGGCTGGATACTCCGCCGTCGTCGAGACGTTCGGCGATGTCGGCGAACTTCCGCTCGAGACGGCGGACAAGGCTGTGTTCGTGATCGCGCCGCGATATCCGAAGGGCGAGCAGACGCTCAAGGCGTTCGACGAGCTCCAGATGGACGCATTCGAGCGCGCTCTCATGCACGGCAACAAGTTCTACATCGAACGAGCAGTGGCGGCGGATGTGCGCTCGGAGAAGTTTCTGGGGCTTCGGACGCTGTCCGACCGCGCCGTCCAGTTCGCGCACAGGATCGTCGAATCAGACGCCGGGCTCATACAGAACCGCGCCGGATCGTTCCTTCCTTCTTTGAAGTGCGTTCGCGGAGAGGTGTGGGCTTATCCGTCGATCCTCGCCAGCGTCTCGGATGCGGTTGGCGTGAACGCCGTTTTCGTTCCTGCGGAGGAGAAGGGGCCGCTTGTGGCCGTGTCGCACGACGGGCGCCGCGTGGCGTCCGCAATGCGTCTGGCGCCGTACAACCATCTTTCCATGCGTCCGTATTCGCGTTGGAGGAAATTCTATGCGGCAGTCTTCGCGCCTTTGCTCGGGCGCGACGCCGCCGAAGTGGAGAAGGCGTTCGCGAAGGTCTGGCCGGACTTCCTGTCCGCGTCGGGCGGATGCGATCCAGACGCAACGGTGAAAAAGGCGCTTGCCTGGCATGAGAAGAGCGGCATCCTCTTCTCCCCCGACGGCAGAAAGGGGATGCGCGAGGCCGTGATGCTCTCCGGTTCGTTCGGCTGGCGCGAAGAGCTGCGCACAGACTGCAACCTGATGACGGGCGCGCTTTTCGCCCACGCCGGCAAGGCATACGGCCGCGCAGACTGGACGGCGTTGGGGCGTAGTCTGGCGGACAACATACTCGACCGCGGCAACCAGACCGAAGAAGGATATTTCCGCTGGTTCGACCGCGAGGTCCAGAGCCACGGGAAAAACTTTGTCTATGCGACGGACCACGGGCGTTCCATGCTCGCGGTCGTGAACCTGTATGAGGCGACCGGAGAGCGCAGATACCTTGACGCGGCGCGAAGGGCTGCGGACGCGTTCCTGGCGTGGCAGTCGGACGACGGGCTGGTGACGATATGCTTCGACCTTCGCAAGTCGAACCGTCCGGTCAGAGGGCATTCCGAAAACCCGGTGTGCTACTACGACAACATCCCCGCGCTCTTCAAGATCGCGTCCTGCACGGGAGACGGCAGGTACGCGGAGGCGGCGCTGAAGTGCGTGCGGACAATGTCCGCGAAATTCCCCGACTTCGATCTTGGAAGCCGCGCGTTCTACTCCGCGAACTCGGTCTACGGACGATACCTCCTCATCGCCGCCGCCGCGCAGGCCGCGACTGACGATGACTTCTCCAGGACCATAAACGGCGTCCTAGACTTCTACGAGAGGAACCAGCATCCGTCCGGTGGCATTTCGGAGATAAAGATACGGCTTGTCAAGCATGACGAAGCCGGCGTGGGAATCGGCGACGGCTCCGACCATGTGGCCGACATGCTCTACTGCAACAATTTCTCCCTCGCGGCGCTGTCGCTTCTTGACAAGACGCCGCCGGAAAAGGCGAAGGGGATCGACATGGCCCGTGCTCGCCGTATATACCGCAGACTTCGCGACTTCCTGTGCCGTGTGCAGATATCCTCTCCCGATCCAAGGGTCGACGGCGCGTGGATGCGCGCGTACGAGATGGACATGGGCGAGTGGTACGGACTCGACCGCGATGCGGGCTGGGGTCCATACTGTATCGAAACTGGCTGGACAATGGGTACGATTCCAGCCGTAATGCTGTTCGACTCCCGTCCTGGATCGTACTGGTAGGATCGCAATAGATGGAGTTCTGTGTTTTACCCCTTGATTCTCGCCCGCAATTATGAGATAATATTGGCACTTTTCACCAAAAAGCGAAGGTTTGAAATGCCCACCGCAAACATCACCATGAAAGACCACCGCTCCTTGTTCAGGCAGCTGCTTCAGGGAATGTACGATGCCGTGGTGATCACGGATCCGAGCGGGCACGTTCTTGAGCTCAATCCACGTGCCAAGGAGTTCTTTCAGTGTGAGAACGATGTTGTGATTGACCGCCCGATAAGCCTCTTCATCCCAGGCGTGACGCCGCCGATGATCCAGCGCATCCGCAAGGGGCTCGACCAGGCGCGCCACATGATGCTCGACGCGAAGTGCCGCGCCAAGGACGGGACTACGTTCTCCGCGGAGGTCACGGTGTCGGTGATAGACCTTCTGGATCCCGGCGACCTCGTCTTCACGGTCCGCAACACGGAGCGCCGCCGTCGCCAGATAGAGAATTTCCGCACGCGCGAGAATGCATTCTCGGTGTCCCAGGCGGCGCTTTTCGCCTGCGACTCCGAAGGCTGTTTCCGTGACGTGAACGCCGCTTTCCTCGAAATGTTCGGCCTTGAATCCGCGGAGGACGCCCAGAAGGCGGTGTTCGCCGATCTCATGAACGACGACCCTCTGCCGGATCTGTTCGCGAAGGCGCTGGCCGGGGAGCCGTCCCGCACGCGCATCCGGGCCGAAAGCGACGACGGTGCCGAGGAGATAGAGATATCCCTGGCTCCTGACCGCCAGGGTAAGAAGATCCGCGGCGTGGTCGGATCTGTTTTCCGAGTTTGAAGATGAGCAGATTCCCCCATGCGCCGCATGACGCGTCGAACATGGAGAGCTTCCGCGTCTCCAGGGCGGACGCGGCTACGCTCCAGGACTTCCTTGCGGCCAAGCTGGGTGTCTCCAGGCGTGCGGCCAAGGCTGTGATCGACGGCCGAAGCGTGTGGGTGAACAGGCGTGCCGTGTGGATGGCGCGTCATTCGCTTTCAACAGGGGATGTGGTGGAGGTGCCGCGCGCCGTGGCGTCCGCCGCCCGCCGCCATGCCGGCGCTGAAAAGGCCGCTCCCCCTCCGGCGGAGCGCAGACACGTGCGCGTGCTGGTGGAGGCGGGGGACTACCTTGTGGCCGACAAGCCGGCGGGGATGCTCTCGAACAACGATCCGAAGTCCGTGGAGGCCGTGCTGCGCGAGCAGCTCGGCGAGCCGGAGCTCCAGGCCGTGCACCGCCTCGACCGCGACACCACCGGCTGTCTTCTTTTCGCAAGGACGCCCGTTGCCCATCTCGCGGCCGTGGAGGTATTCAAGACGCGCAGCGTCTCCAAGTCGTATGCCGCCATCGTGGTAGGCTCCTTCCCGCACGCGCACATGACCATCGACGCGCCGCTCGACGGCCAGCCGGCGCAGAGCAACGTCTCGCGCGAGATGGCCTCGCCCGACGCGTCGCTTCTGCGCGTGCGCATCGAGACCGGCCGCACGCACCAGATCCGCCGCCACCTCGCCTCCGTGCGCTTCCCGGTGGTGGGCGACCGCACTTTCGGGCTCAAGTCGGCGCGCGACCCACGCTTGATGTCCATCCCGCGCCAGATGCTCCACGCTGCCACTCTGGAGCTCCCCGACCCGACAGTGAAGGGCGCGCGCATCAAGGCGCACAGCCCTCTGCCCGCAGATTTCCGCGCAGCGCTCAGGCTTTTCGGCCTGGGTCCCAAAAAGAAAAAAAGAGGAAAGAAGAAATGAAGACAAGACTCGTCGCCGCCTGCATCGCCGCGTCGCTCGTCGCCGCGGCCGCCGATCCATGCCCCGTCTCCGACAACGTGCGCGGGCACGAGAACGTGGAGTGGTCGATAGGCTACGCCTTCCACCTGACGGACGCGAAGAAGAAGCTGCCGCGCGTCCTGCTCGTGGGCGACTCCATCTGCAACGGCTACCAGGGCGCGGTGCAAAAGCGGCTCGACGGCAAGGTGAACGTGAGCTACTGGGTGAGCAGCTATTGCGTCACCTCCCCAAACTACCTCAAGTTCCTTTCGATCTACCTCGACGAGGCTAAGTACGACGTGATCCACTTCAACAACGGCCTCCATTCGCTCGCCACGTCCGAGGCGGCGTGGGAGAAGGGGCTCAAGGCGGCGTTCGAGCTCATACGCCGGAAGCAGCCCAACGCCAAGCTAGTGTGGTGCTCCTCGACGCCCGTCAAAGACGCGGCCAAGACGAAGAAGGCGAAGGCGCTGAACGACATCGCTGCGAAGGAGGCGAAGCGCCTCGGGCTCGTGGTGGACGATTTGTTCGCGTTACTCGACCCGCTCGACCGCGAGACCAACTGGAGCGACGTGTACCACCACAAGGCCCCGCTCCGCGAGAAGGAGGCCGACCAGGTGGCCGCAGTCGTTCTCTCCGTGCTGGGCAAATGACACGGCCATTCAAGCGGGTGAATCTCAAAAAATCAGAAAAAAAATTTTCCCCCTTGACGCATCGCCGAAAAATCGGTATCATGCTCATGTAATCGTTGGGCAAGGTGTGTCCGGCGACAACAAAAAAGGATAGACGCAACATGAAAAAACTGAATGTTCTTGCTTTTGCGAGTGCGATGCTCGCCGTTGGTGCCTACGGCGCGTTCGAGGATTTTGAGAGTGGTGGCGACGAGGGCAGCACCTTCACCAACTGGGAAGGTGACGGCTACATCACCAACACCGCGGTCACTTGCTCGTATGGCGTGCCTGGTGGCCAGACTCCGGCCGGAAATACCAAGGCTCTTCTCGTCGAGGGGTCCGTCACGAATGCGACGTTGTTCTCCGGCATGGCGGCCAGCACTGCGTCGCAGGTCGACATGATGGTGAAGATCGTGTGGCCCGACGAGGCGCTCGCGCTTCCCTCGGGCGAGACGGACGTTCAGATCGCGGTGGGCATCGACCAGCTTGGTCAGCTCAATGTCTACTGTGCACCCAAGTCCGGCGAGGGCGCGGCAGCGTTCGTTCCCGTGACCGGCGAGCTTGCCTCCAACGAGTGGAAGCGTGTTTCGTTCAATTTTGACTACGCGAACAAGTTCTGCGAAGTCTCCGTTGACGGTATTCCGTGCGTGAGTTCAAGCGGCGCCTTTTCGCCGTCTGCCGTCGGCACCGATGGCGCGTGGTACAAGCTCGCCAAGGCCGACGCCACCAAGCTCTCCTCCATGAAGGTTGTCGGTACCACTGCGATCGACGACGTCTACACCGGGCAGAGCAGCGAGCCGCTTCCTTTCGACGGCACCGTTGCCGACAGTGGCACTGGTGCTGCGGTTTCGAGGCAGTGGCTTGTCAAGCAGGGTGTTGCCGATGTCACTGCCGCCGCTCCTGACGGCACTGGCATGACGGTCGCACAGAAGTACGTCGCCGGTCTCGACGTGAACGATGGCCTCAAGTTTGAGCTCAAGGATCTCCAGCCTTCTACGTCTGATGCATCAAAGATGGTGTTTACATTCCCCGGCACGACGGCCAATGGTTCGGAGTTTACGATTGTCGGCTCTGCTACTCCCAACGGCACGTATGCTGATGTCGGCGCGGTCATTGCTGCGGGCGAGGGCAAGCTCTCCACGGCTACGATCGATATAACTTCGCTCACTTCCGGTGTCAAGTACTTCAAAGTGCAGGCCGCTCAGTGATGATGTTCGTTCTATCCTGCCTTCTTTGAAGGCGTTGCGGACGCGCGCGGATTGATCCGCGCGCGTTTTGCTTAGGGGGCGATTCGAGGACGAGTAGGAGGATAGGACAATTAGGATGACAGGATAATCAGGGGAATTGGAAAAGAGGGAAAGAGGAGAAAAGGACAGGAGGAAAGACGGATGAAGAAGATTCTTTGCATTTGCGTGATGATGATTGCCGGCGGCGCGTTCGCGTGGGGGCCGGGCCACGATGTCGTTGCCCGCTGCGTTCTCGAGAAGCTCCCCGCCGAATGGCGTGCGCGCTTCAAGCCCGAGTGGATGAAGTCGTACCTTGCCGCTTCGCATCTGCCGGACAACGGCAGCCTGAAGCTTCTCCGCCCCGAGGAACTTGAATGGTTCAAGGCTAACTGCGGTTTGAAGGACATCGCGATGCCTTTCCACTATCCACCATGCTTCCTCGGCGAAGTCTCGCGCCTCGTCCATGCAATCCGGTCTGGGGACGACTACTCGGTGTTCATCTATCTCGCCTCGATCTCCCATGCGATCGCGGATCCCGCGGCCTGCAACCACGATCCCATCATCCACATTCTCACATACACATGGGGCGACGAGGGACTGAAGCTGCTCCCTAAGACGGGGCGTCCGCTTCCCGTTGATTTCGCCTTCGCGGAGCATGATGCCGACACCCGCGCGGTCCTAGCCCGACGCCTTGCGGCGCTCAAGGTGCCGGACGTCCCGCAGGACATTACTGCCGAGGGCCTTTTCGCTCAGATGCTCCGCTGGGATTATCTCGCCATGGAGCCGTGCTGCGCAATGAGCCAGCGAATCATCGAAAACGGCTCCGCGTGGATGACGACAGGCGATGCGGCGGCGAAGTGCGCGGCGGCGGACGCCCTTTGCGACCTAGGCCTCTGGGCGGTCGAGCGAACACTCTACGTGTTCGCGGCCGCGCGCCACCTCGCCGCCCAGGGCGAGATCGAGTTCACGCCCGAACGGCTCGCGCGCTTCAAGGACGAGGCCAGGACGAACGACGTGGACATCATAGCGCGGCCGATGGAGAACGACTCCTTCGCGCGTCCTTACTTCGTGGAGAAGGGCAGGCCGATGCGCTTTGCGGCCTTGTACGACCCCACGGCTCACATGGCCTCGAGTGTGTTCTGCGCGGGAGGGCGCCAACTCGCATGCCAGGTGGTCGGCAGTTTGAAGAAGATGCGCCCAGACCTCAACGCGGGGCTCTTGGATGTGCGGGCGTTTGCGAGAGACGGGCTTGATCCCGCCGCCACCCAGTGTGTAATGGTGTTTCAGCGCGTCGTGCCGTGGCGGCGTTTCGACGTGAATGCATTTCACAAGCGCCTGAAGGAATACAAGGAGTCGGGCGGCATGGTGATATGGGTCGAGGGGCGTCCGCCGGAATATGTGCTTGGGAAGGATGTGGTAAAGGCGATGTCGGACGAAGGGCTGCGCGATAGCTACTGCAAGCCCGCGTTCCCAGTGCCGCTGGATGAGATAACGGCCTGTTCGCTCGCATGGGTCGGCGCCGGCGGCGAGAGGGTCTGGCCCTACAGGCGCAAGCCCACCGGCATGGCGGGCTGGACCTGGCACGGTAGCCCGTGGCGGTTCGATCGCGCGAAGCTGCCGTCTGGCGCGAAGCCGATCCTTGAGCTGCGTGCGCCGGACCGTGCGTTCGTCACTGGCGTGGCGGTGCCGGGTGCCGTCTACCTCCCGTACAATTCGCTCTTCCCATACTGCCTCACGGACGAAAAGCCGTCCTTCACGCCGTTCCGTCTTTCGCTCGACTCCGCCGGCGAGGCAATCCTTGGGGCAGTGCTGGCGGATGTGAGATAGACGGAGAGATTCAGTTGAAGTCCCATTTTTTGAGAAGTGCCTAGTGCTTAGTGCCTAGTGCCTAGTTTCTGGTTTCTAGTGGATGAATTGTGTTTGTATTGTGTACGGGAAATATCGAGCATGGGTGAGTCTTTACGCGGACGGCGCGATTTGGTAAACTATGCGTTGTGAGTTCAACGCAGAAAGTAAAGATAGGCCTCGCCCTCGGAAGCGGAGGGGTGCGGGGCGCGGCGCATTTCGGCGTATTGCACACACTGTCCAAGTACGGTGTGGAGATTTCATACGTCGCCGGAAGCTCGTCGGGCTCCGTCATAGGCGCCGCGCTCGCCGCGGACAAGCTGGACGCCGTGGAGGGTTTCTACCGCAGCATCAACTGGTGGCAGGCGTTCCGTCTGTTCACGGAGCTGTCCTGGCCGCTCCGCGGCGGCTGGCTCACCGGCAAGCGCATCAAAGACGTTCTTCGCAAACACATCGGTACGATGAGGTTCGAGGACTGCCGAATTCCATTCACCGCAGTGGCGATGGACATGATGAACGGCAAAGAGTACAACATCACCTCCGGCGATCTGGTAGACGGCACCTTCGCTTCCATGGCTGTGCAGGGCCTCTTCAAGCCTGTGCCGTACAATGGACACTGGATAGCCGACGGCGGTCTCAACAATCCTCTCCCCATCAAGACGTGCCGCGAGATGGGCGCAGACCTCGTGATCGCCGTGGACGTGAATCTCGGCCAGGTGCTCAACACACCCTACGATCCGAAGAAGATGCCGTCGTTGTGGACGATATTCAACCAGTCGTGCCGCATAATCGAGAATAACTGGACAGACCGTATTCTGCGCACCGATCCGCCCGACATCCTTCTCCAGCCGGACCTTCACGACATATTCGCGTGGAATCTGCGCGACGTAGCCCGCGCCATACTGCGCGGCCGCCAGGCCGCCGAGCGGATGATAAGGAACCTCTCCCCCGAAGTCGCAGCGAAACTTGGTGTGGAAGGAGTGAAGAATGAAAGCGTCTAGACAAGCCGGACTGGCCGTGGCGGCCCTCTGCGCCGCCCTTGCCGCGCCAGCCGCCGAATGGCGTTCAAGCGCTCTCGAGATCGCGTCGTGGAACGCCGCCGCCTCGCCGACGAACATGGACGACACCGTATTCTCCCCCGTGGGATTCGGAGTGACCGTGGCGATGCTTGGCGAGGGCCTGGGCGGCGCCGCGCGCGCGGAGATGGCGGAGACGCTCGGTCTCATCTCAGACTTCTCCGTGGCATTCGGCAACGTGCTGAAGTCCTACGCCGCCGCGAACGTCTCCAACAGAGTGTCGGTGACCATCGCCTCGTCGCTGTGGACCACTAGAAGGCGCGCTCTGGGCGCAGACTACATACTCGCCCTCCAGCGGGGTTTCGACGCGGAGGCCGGTTTCCTCAGCGGCATACTTCCGGTGAACGCCTGGACGGAGGCGAAGACGGAGGGCCGCATCACGAACGTTCTTCCAGAGATGCCGCGGAGGGTGGACACGCTCGTGGTGGGCGCTGTCGCCTTCGAGGGCGCGTGGAGAAGACCGTTCGACGACGAGAAGGGCCGCCCGGGCGACTTCACGCGCGCCGACGGCTCAAAGGTGAGACTGACGTTCCTCCGCACGGAATGCCCCGTCGTGCGCGTTGCGACGGAGCGTTTCACGGCCGCCAAGACCGAATTCGCCGCCAATGGAATGTCCTTCCTCGCCGTAATCCCTGCAGAAGGCGTGAGCCTCGCCGAACTGCGCGAAAAGGATTTCGCGAACGGCGGCATAGACGAACTCAAGGCCCTCATGCGCGCCCGTTCGGGCGATGGCGTGGAATATGCGCGCTCGCGCTTCGCCATTCCGCGCTTCGCCATCCGCTCCGACTGGCGGCTTGAAGGTGCGCTGCGCGAGGTGAAGATGCCTCAGATCGGCTTCGACCGTATGGGAGAGGGTTCGTTCGTGGTCAATGACGTGCGCCAGGCCGCCTACGTCTCAATCAACGGCAAGGGATATTCGCTCACTCCGGGAATGGAGCCGGAGCCGCAGGACGTGCGCGGGCGCAGAAGACCTGGCGAGCTTGTGCGGAAGGGGGGCACGGGCGAAGACGGCGACGACTCCGCCGACGGCAAGAAGGGGAGGCCGTTCCTCTGCGACAGGCCGTTCCTGTTCTTTGTGTGGGACGTGGGCACGGATACTTTCGTCCTCGCCGGGCAGTTCACCGGCTCGGGACACAAGGCTAAACAGCCAAAACAAGGAGACCAGAAGCGATGAAGAAGATAGAATCCGCGAAATGGGGCGAGTTCGAGGGCGGCGAAGTGCGCCTGTGGAGGCTCGTGAACAAGAACGGCGTCGAGCTGCACTTCACCAACTGGGGCGGACGGCTCGTGAGGGCACTCGAGCCCGACCGCGAAGGTAGGCTCGCCAACGTCACGCTGGGGTGGAACACGCTCCAGGAGTACGTGGTGGAGCACGGCGGCACCTACTACGGCGCGCTCGTGGGCCGCTACGGCAACAGGATCGGCGACGGCAAGTTCACTCTCGGCGGCAAGACGTACAAGCTGGAGTGCACCAACGCTCCTGCTGGAATCCCGTGTGCGCTGCACGGCGGAAGGCGCGGCTTCGCCCTGCGCAGCTGGAGGTGCGTCGAGGAGATCGTGAAGGAGGACCGCACCGGCCTAGTCTTCGAGATCGACTCGCCCGACGGCGAGGGCGGCTATCCGGGCAACGTAAAGGTGCGCGCGACGCTCATCTTGACCGACGGTGACGTTTGGCACATCTCCTGGCGCGCCGAGACCGACGCGCCCACGCCGCTCTCCTTCACGGAGCATGCGTACTGGAACCTCGACGGCATTGAGGCCGGCACGAAGATATTCGACCACGAGCTCTACGTCAACGCCGACCTCTTCACGCCATACGGCCCCGGAATGATCCCCACGGGCGAGATGCGCGACGTCTCCGGCACTCCGTTCGACTTCCGCACCACGCGCCCGATAGGCGACCATACCCAGGATCCGTACCCCGAGGTGAAGTACGGTTCCGGCTACGACATGAACTGGGTGCTCCGCAAGACCGGGTCCGACGAGCTCACGCCCGCCGCGTTCCTCACGTCTCCGCGCACAGGCCGGCGCATCGAGGTGTGGACGACCGAGCCCGGAATGCAGATCTACGACGGCTTCTACCTCCCCAGGCCGAACACCGGCGTGGCGCTCGAGACGCAGCACTTCCCCGACTCTCCCAACCGCCCGGAGTTCCCGAACACGATCCTTCTGCCGGGCCAGGTGCTGCATTCCACCACGGAATACCGCTTCCGAGTGGTCTGATCCGCCGCCGCGAAAATTCTCGTTTATCTTTTTTCCCCTTGCCCTGCGGCGAGGGATTTGGTAAAATACCCTCCGTTTTCAACGAAAAGAGGAAATCAAGAAATGGTCAAGATCAGAATGCGTCGCACTGGGTGCAAGAACCACGCGACATATCGCATCGTGGCGGCGGACGAGCGTTCGCCCCGCGACGGCAAGTTCCTGGAGATTCTCGGCTGGTACGACACCGCCATGAAGGAGAACAACTTCAAGCTCGACCTTGAGCGCGTGGACGCATGGCTGTCCAAGGGCGCCAAGCCCTCCACAACGGTCGCGTCGCTCATCCGCCGCGCCCGCAACCCGCAGCTGAAGCCGCACCACGCGGTGAAGTCGAAGAAGGCCGAGAAGAAGGCCTGAGCCGATGCGGCAGAAAGGTAAAGAAAAATGACTCTCATCGAAAAGATAAACGCCGAGCAGGCCAAGGCGATCGCAGACAAGAAGTTCCCCGAGTTCCACACGGGCGACGTCGTGCGCGTCTCAGTGGAGATCAAGGAAGGCGACAAGAAGCGCATCCAGGACTTCGAGGGCAAGGTGCTCGCGATAGACAACGGCCGCGGCAACGCCTCCGGCAACTTCACCGTCTCGCGCGACAGCTACGGTGTGCGCGTGGAGAAGCTCTTCCCGTTCGCCTCCCCGGCGGTCAAGAAGATCGTCGTGGTGAAGCACACGCCGTCGCGCCGCAGCAAGCTCTACACAGAGCGCACGTTCTGCAGCCACAAGGCGGTGCGCAAGCTCGTGAAGAAATAGTCCGCAGCGCCAAGCGCAGCGCGAAGGCAGAGGCGTCGCCCGTCGCGGGCGGCGCCTCGCCGTCTTTGCAGGTGCCGCGTCCGTGCGAAAATATGATATAATACCTCTCATGCCCGAAGAGCTCACACCCATGCAGAGGCAGTACCGCGCGATCAAGCGCGAACTGCCGCCAGGCGCGATTTTGATGTTCCGTCTGGGAGACTTCTACGAGATGTTCGGGGAGGATGCGATAGTTGCCTCCCCCATCCTCGGCGCCACTCTCACCCAGCGCAGCGGACAGCCGCTGTGCGGCGTGCCCTACCACGCCGTGGACGCATATCTCGCCAAGCTCATACGCGCCGGCAAGACGGCCGCCCTCTGCGACCAGATGGAGGATCCCCGCCTCGTGAAGAAGGGCCAGATCGTCCGCCGCGAGGTCACGCGCATAGTGACGCCCGGCACCGTCACGGAGGACGGGCTTCTGGACGCCGAGGCCAACTGCTACATAGCCGCGGTATGCGGGCTCGGAATCGCCCTCATGGACCTCTCAACGGGCGAGTTCTCCGTAGAGCCGTTCGAGACGAGGGAAAAGCTCGAAGACGCCCTTGCGCGCTGCCGCCCGGCCGAGATCGTCCTGCCCAGCCCCGACTCCGACGGCCAGCAGCCCGCTCCTGCGGCGGACGCCCAGCGTTCCGCCAACATCACCTACGCCGAGGCGTGGACGTTCTGCCTTGACGCCGCCCGCGAGGAGCTTCTGCGCCACTTCAATGTGACGGCGCTGGACGGATTCGGCATAGAGGGACGAACCGACCTCGTCTGCGCCGCCGGCGCGCTCATCCACTACGTTCACACCACGCTGCGCCATTCGGTGGACCATGTGCGCACTGTCCGCCTGAGGGAATCCGCCGACTTCCTTGCTCTTGACGCAGGCACGATACGTCATCTTGCGATCCTTCCCGGCGACGGAGTGCAGCGCGAGGCGTCCCTGCTCGGCGTGCTGAACGCCGCCAGAACGCCGATGGGGGCGCGCCTCATAGCGGCCTGGCTGCGCCAGCCGCTGCGCCGCCCGGCGGAGATCAACGCCCGTCTGGACGCGGTGCAGACTTTCGTGGAGGACCGGTCCCGCCTTTCGCGCCTGCAGTCGCGCCTAGGGGATGTCCGCGACTTGGAGCGGCTGATCGCAAAGGTGTCGTCCGGCCGCGCCAACGCGCGCGACCTCAAGGCGCTCGCGGCCTCCCTACGCCCGGTGCCGGAGCTCAAAGAGGAGCTCGGCGACGAGCTTCCATCCGCGGTGCTTGCCGCCGTCCAGTCGCGTCTTGCGCCCGAGCGCGGCGTGACGGACCTAATAGACCGCGCCATCGCCGAGAACCCGAACGTGCTTCTGTCGGAGGGCAATCTCATCGCGCCGGGATACAGCGCAGAGCTAGACGAGCTGCGCGCCATCGCCTCCGAGGGGCATCGCTGGATCGCCGAGTACCAGGCGAAGGAGATAGAACGCACCGGACTAAAGACGCTGAAGGTGCGGCGGAACTCGGTGTTCGGCTTCTACATCGAGATATCAAAGGCCGCCGCAGCGTCCGCCCCGCCGGAATACGAACGCCGCCAGACGCTCACGAATGCCGAGCGCTTCACCACCCCGGAGTTGAAGGAATACGAGCGAAAGGTGCTTGGTGCGCAGGAGCGCAGCCACGCGCTGGAGGCCGATCTTTTCCGCGACGTGCTCGCAAAGGCGGCCGAGCGCGCCGCGTCGATCCAGGCGACGGCCGGAGCCGTAGGCGAGCTTGACGCAATCCTCTCCTTCGCAGACCGCGCCCTCGCCGCGGGATATGTGCGCCCCTGCGTGGACGACTCCGACGTCCTCGAGATCGTCGACGGCCGCCATCCCGTTATAGAGCAGCTGCCGGACGCCGAACCTTTCGTCCCCAACTCCGCGCGGCTCAACTGCACCACAGACCAGATAATGCTCATCACCGGCCCCAACATGGCCGGCAAGTCCACCTACATCCGCCAGGTTGCCACCATCGCCATCATGGCCCAGGCCGGCTCGTTCGTTCCGGCCTCGTCCATGCGCCTCGGCGCGCTAGACCGCGTCTTCACCCGCATCGGCGCCGGCGACGACCTCTCGCGCGGACGCTCCACCTTCCTGGTGGAGATGCAGGAGTGCGCGAACATTCTTAACAACGCCACTCCCCGCTCGCTCATCATACTCGACGAAATCGGCCGCGGCACATCGACCTTCGACGGCATATCGATCGCCTGGTCGGTGGCGGAGTTCCTGCATGAGAACCCCAAGGTCAAGGCCAAGACGCTCTTCGCCACCCACTACCACGAGCTCACGGATCTTGCAGACCGCTTCCACGGCGTGAAGAACTGGACGGTGCGCGTCAAGCAGGAGGGGGCTAGGCTTGCGTTCCTCCGTCGCATCGTTCCTGGCGTCGCGGAGAAGAGCTTCGGAATCCACGTGGCCGCCATGGCTGGCCTGCCAAGGGCCGTGGTGGACCGCGCCGGGCAGATACTTGCGAACCTGGAGGCGAACGAACTGGACGTGAACGCCCCCAAGATCGTCCGCCGCCCGCGCAAGAAGCTCTCGGATCTGCCTGGGCAGATGACGCTCTTCTAGTGGGGGCTGCTACAGCTGGGCGGTGGAGATGTCGTAGACGTCGTCCACGCTCGCCATACAGAATATGTCGAGGATGATGTCATCGTCCTCTCTCATTGCCGCGAGCTGCGCCGAGTGGCGTTCGTGCCCATACAGCCACGCGCCACATGCGAGCGCGAGGGCGATTCCGGCAGCGGCGGCCCACCAGATGCTGCGTCCACGCCGGCGGGACCGGCGGATGGCGGCGCGTATGCGGGCGTCGGCGGCTGGGGGCGTGTCCGCGGCCAGTGAGCCGCGCAGCGCATCTGCAAGTGCTTCATCCATGTTCATGCTCCTTCCTTCACCAGCATCTTCTTCAGTTTCGCGACGGCGTTGTGCATCCGCGCGAGGACTGTGCCCAGCGGCAGGTCGAGCGTCCGGGCGATCTCCCGGAACTCAAGCTCTCCGTTGACGCGCAGGAGGACCACGTCCCTCAGCGCGGCGGAGAGCCTTCCGACAGCCGTCCTCACACGAGCGCGCCGCTCGTCGGCCTCCATTCCGGCGAGGGCGTGGACAGCAGTCTCGTCCGGGATGGAGTCCAGCATTGGAGCCTCGTCGTCTTCCCCTGACGGGGCGTCGAGGATGAGGGCGGGCTTCTTCTTGCGTGCTCGGTCCGCCGCCAGATTGCGCGCGATGCGCCACAGCCATGCCCTGAAATTCCCGTCGGGCGTGTATGCGGAGGCGTTCTCCAGCACGCGCAGCCAGGTCTCCTGGTAGATGTCTTCGGCCTCGGAGCGGTTTTCGGCGTGGAGGACGAGCCAGCCGAAGAGCTCTCTGCGGTGGCGGTTGAAGAGCGCCTCCATCGCGGTGGTGTCGCCGTCGATGAAGGCGCGCATCAGCTCGTCGTCGCTTGGCGAGGCCTGCGTCACGGAGTGTCACTCCGGCTGGGTCTGGCCCTTACGTCCTTTGCGACCGTGCGGAGGACCGCGCCGTTCGCCGTCCTCGCCGTCGCCGCGCGCTCCGCGGCGGCCGCCGGGACCTTCTCCGCGCCGCATGCGTCCGCGCTCGCGTCCGCGCTCGAAGATCACGGTTTTGGCCTTTTCGAGCAGTTCCGGCGGCAGATTGTCGCGCAGGACGAGGAATGCCTTCACCGATATGTGGCCCTGTTCGGCGCGCAGCTTGGCGACCTCTGTGATCTTATCCAGCACAGGTTTGGGGTCGCGCGTCTTGTCCTCGAAGAGGCCGCGCGTCAGCTCCGCCTGCTGGTGGGAGATGTCGCGGATCTTCTTCTCGATGTCGTCGCCCTGTTCTTTTAGGGGCGAGAGGGCCGTGAGGAGCTTGTCGCGGAGGGCTTCGTCGGCCACGCCGATCTTGTCGAGAGTGGCTTTGCTCGAGAGCATGCGCACCATCCAAGGGCCGGTCTGCAGCATCATCTGGCCGCGAGGGGGCATCCCGCCGGGCATTCCACCGTGCGGGCGGTTGGGCTTATCCTGGGCGAGTGCGCAGGCTGCGGCCATCGCCACGGCCATTGTCAGAATCTTCATAGTAGCTTCTCCTTGTTGTTGATTTCGGCTCCGCCTTCACCATGGAGGCGTGTCCATGTGCATGTAAACGCACGGCGGTGGAGAATATTGTATCAAAAAGTCGTCTGAATGCCCTAATCCTTAAAACCGGCAGATAGTTGGCTATAGTGGCCCGTTGCGTCGTAGAATATGATATAATATGCAGAAACATGTCCGAACCAGAGGATTGAAGCAATGGGCGAATTCAAATTGACTGATCCAGTGGGAACGGCGCCGAAGTCGGCGCCGTTCTCGCAGAGTGTTTCGCAGGGAGTGCCGTGGCGCAACCTGCCCATCACGCGCGAGTACACGCTCGGCCAGCTTCTCGACCAGACCATAGCGAGGTGCGGCGAGAACGACGCCGTGGTGTACGCGGACCGCGACTTCCGCCTCACATGGTACGAGTTCGGCGAGGAGGTTGACCGTCTCGCGCGCGGCCTGATGGCCCTCGGCGTGAAACGCGGCGAGAAGATCGCCCTCTGGGCTACGAACGTTCCGCACTGGGTTGTGCTCATGTTCGCCGCCGCGAAGATTGGCGCGATTCTTCTGCCGCTCAACACGAACTACAAAGAGCACGAGATGGACTTCGCGCTCACGCAGTCCGACACCGAGAACCTCTTCATCATCTCCGGCTACCGCGACTGCTCCTACGTGGACGTGATCTACACTCTCGTCCCCGAGCTGAAGGAGCAGCCGCGCGGCGAGCTCAAGTGCGCGAAGTACCCCCACCTCAAGCGCGTGATGTTCCTCGGCGGCGAGAAGCACCGCGGCATGTACTCGCTCAACGAGGTGATGTCCCTCGCCGTGGAGACGCCGTGGGAGGAGTATCTGAAGCGCCAGGGCGAGTGCGACGTGAACGACGTGGTGAACATGCAGTACACCTCCGGAACGACGGGCTTCCCCAAGGGCGTGCAGCTCACGCACCGCAACATCGCGAACGACGGATTCTGGATCGGCGCGTGCCAGAACCTCACCTGCCGCGACCGCGTCTGCATCCCCGTGCCGCTCTTCCACTGCTTCGGATGCGTGCTGGGCGTGATGAGCTGCGTGAACCACGGTTCGACGATGGTGTTCCTGGAGAAGTTCGATCCGATCCAGGTGATGATGTCCATCGAGCGCGAGAAGTGCACCGCCACCTACGGCGTGCCGACGATGTACATCGCGATGCTAGACCATCCGCTCTTCTCGAAGTTCGACTTCCACTCGCTCAGGTCGGGCATCATGTCCGGCAGCGCCTGCCCCGTGCACCGCATGCAGCAGGTGGTGGACCGCATGTTCATGAAGGAGGTATGCAACCCCTACGGCCTCACCGAGAGCGGCCCCGTGATGACCATGACGCGCTCCTTCGAGCCGTCCCTGGAGCGCAAGTGCCAGACGATCGGCCAGGCGCTCCCCGGCGTGGAGGTGGCCATCATCGACCCGGAGAGCGGGGAGATCGCCCCGCTCGACACCGACGGCGAGATATGCTGCCGCGGCTTCAACAACATGAAGGGCTACTACAAGATGCCCGAGCAGACCGAGAAGTGCATCGACAAGAACGGCTGGCTCCACTCCGGAGATATCGGCCGCATGGACAAGGATGGCTACTACTACATAACCGGACGCCTCAAGGACCTCATCATCCGCGGCGGCGAGAACATCTCCCCCAAGGAGGTCGAGGACTTCCTGGGCACGATGCCCGGCGTGAAGGATGTCGCGGTTGTTGGATGCCCCTCCAAGAAGTACGGCGAACAGCCCGCCGCGTTCATCATCCCGGCCGACGGGGCCCAGCTTCAGGAAAGCGACGTCGCGGACTTCTGCCACAACAAGATCTCGTGGTTCAAGATACCGAAGTACGTCCACTTCATGGACATCTTCCCCATGACGGCCTCGCAGAAGATACAGAAGTACAAGCTGCGCGAGCTCGCCGCCCAGCTATGGCCGGACGCATAGCTGCTGGACGCCTTATGAAAACGAACAAGTCGAAGGTCTTCTTGGCGGCGCTGCTGGCGTCCGCTTCTCTGTGCGTCTGCGGCGCGGCGGCGGGTCTTAGGCCGAAGGCCCTTGTGGTCATGCTCGACGGCATGAGGGCAGACGCCGTGGAGAACGCGTGCGCGCCCAACCTTCAGATGCTCCGTGAAGGCAGGTGGCGGCCCGGCTACAAATGCGCCTGGTCGCTCACCGTGAACACGATCCTCGACGCGAAGACGATCAGCGGGCCGAACCACATCGCCATCGCCTGCGGCGTGACTTTCGCCAAGCACACCGTCCCTGCCAACGGCAAGAATACCTGCGACCACAAGAAGTGGCCGAGCTGGCTGGTGCGCCTCGTCGAGGCGAAGCCGGAGATGAAGGGGCTTTTCATGTATTCATGGAAGTGGGACGAAAGCATCTCCCCCGATCCAAGGGTGGAATTCGTCCATTCGTCCGACGAGGCGAACGCGCTGGCGATGCCCGGGCGCCTCGCGGCGGCGGACGCGCCGGACGCCGTCATGTGGTACATCGACTGGCCCGACCATGGCGGACACGGCTTCGGCTACTATCCCTACACCACCGGATACTTCAACACCGTGCATCTCTCCGACAGGGCGATCGGCGAGGCGCTCAAGGCCATAGCGTCGCGCCCCACCTTCGAGCAGGAGGACTGGATGATCATCGTTACGGCGGACCATGGCGGCTACCACAAGAGCCACGGCCTCATGAACGGTCCGGCGACGACCATCCCTCTTCTCGTCATCGGGCGCGGCGTCGCCCAGGGCCGTATGGCTGGCACGCCGCACAACTTCCACGTCGCGCCCACCGTGCTGACGCACTTCGGTGTCGACTGGTCTGGCATGGGGCTCGACGGCAAGGTCGTGGGCGGCGATGTGGCCGAGGAGAGGCCGCGTGCGATCAAGGACGGTCTTTCCGTCTATCTCTCGTTCGAAGGCAAAGAGGCGAAGAACGCCGTCGCGGACGGCCCGATCCCACAAATGCCCGGCACGAACGCCACGCTCCAGGCCAAGGGCGGCTTTGTCGGGAACTGTCTTCGCGTGGCGGGGAGCACGAATGGCGTCGGCGGCGTGTGCCTGAAGGGATCCGAGAATCTGAAGTTCGAGAACGGCGGCGAGTTCGCAGTCGTGTTTTGGATGCGCCTTGACAAGCCCCTCGACGGCGATCCCGCGATTGTCGGCAACAAGAACTGGGACAAGGGCGTCAATCCTGGCTTCGTCATGGCTTTCAACAAGAACGTCGGCGTGCTGCTCAACAACGGACTTCCCGGCGGGAAGCGCCACGACCTGATGCCGTATGACGTGGAGTTCGGCAAATGGACGTTCTACGCCGCCACCCGCGCCTCCGACGGCGTTCTGAGGTTCTATCAGGGCGGACAGGACGGACACCTCTACTGGATGTCCGAGAACGTTCCCGAAATCGCCCTGTCGACCGGCATGCCTTTCCACATCGGCACGGACGGCACGGGCGCGTACAAATCGAAGTTCAGCGGTGACGTCGACGACTTCGCCCTTTGGACGCGGGCGCTCTCGCATGACGACGTGCGCCGCGTCTACGAGGCCGGGCGCATGGGAATCCCGCTCGGCGATCTGCTCGACTAGTCTGTAGGACGAGCAGGAGAGTAGGACGAGCAGGACGGGACAAAAGGAAACACACTGGGTGGCCCGCTGGATTTATGCAGTGACAGCAGCCGAGTCGTTACGCCGCGCGGAATGCGACCTGCTCCAGGTCCCTGACGCGCCAGTTGTGGAATTCATCGAGACGGCCTGACTTGTAGAGTGCCCTTATCGGCAGAAGTGCCTCCGCGCCCTGCAGCGACCAGTGCATTCCAGAGAGGTCAAGGCGCTGCTGGACGACGCACTTGCATCCGCTCTCCACCACGCCGGAGCCGATGAACCAGCCGTTGAGGATGTACTCGTCGTACTTCATCCTGTCGTAGTTGTCGCGGTAGTACTGGAGCTTCTTGCCCACCTCGGCGGCATTCTTCCCGCCCGCCGCCATCTTCTCGGCTTCCTTCACGACAGACCTGACGCGCCCCTCCTTGAACATGCGCTTCCACCTGCGGAAGCGTTCCGTCCATTCTTCGGTCTTTTCCTTCAGGCCCAGCAGCGTCATTATCTCCTTGAGGTGCCCGAGCGCGTGGTAGATGTCGAGGATCATCGTCGCGAAGGGGAAGAAGTTGTCGTGGACCGACCTCAGCCACTTCCCGCCGTCGGTCAGGAATATCGTCTTGTCCGGCACGAGCGGGAAGCGCCTGTCGAACTCGCGCCTGGCGATCCTGCCGAAATCCTCCCAGCGCGCCGCCGTGGCGACGTATGTCGTCGAGTCCTCGTCGCGGCACGGCTTGCCTTTCCTTAGCGAGCCCGTGAAGAGGGCCGCGAGCTTGACCTCCCGCGTCTTCGCTTCCTTTCCATCCTTGCCCCTGATCCCCTCGAGGTACTTCCGGAACATCGATATCCCGGTGCCGTCCCCGAGGACGTAGGCAAGTCCTGTGCGGGCTTCCTGCTTGACGGCTTCGCACAGCTGGTGGAACTTGGCCGCGTCGCCCGAGCTGTCCAAGACGATGCCGCGCATCGCGTCGGGCGAAAGTCTCCAGCCGTGCGCGTTCTCGAACTCCTGCGCGGCCTCCTCGTAGCTGTGTATGGCCGCAAGCCGCAGCACCTCCGAGACGACGGCCGGGGTGTATTGCCCCATGAGGCCCATGCGCTCGTCCCAAGGGTAGTGGCCGCGCTTTGTGCCGTCGTCGCCCTTCCGGTGGAAGTAGATCCTCGGCACGGGGCCGACGGGGCCGAAGAGGGTGGCCACGTCCTTCTCGTGGATGCCGCCGTGCCGCTCGCCTTTCTCCCGGTCGTAGGCGTCGCGCGTGGCCGCCTCCGACGTGAGCAGGGCCTCCATGATCTCGCGGCACATTGCCTGTGCCGCGGCGTTCAGTCCGTGCTCGAGCTGGCTCGTGCAGGCGATGCCGTCTGCGGAGATGCTGTCCGCCGCCCGCTCCGCAAGCGCGCTCAGCTCGGACGCGCCCTTGAGCGCGATTTGGGCGAGCTTTTTTTTAGAGGGGGGGCGGACGAGAGAATGGCTCTCGCGTCGGCCTCGGCCAGTTCCGCGACAAGCCTCTTGAGCCTCTCTCCGCCGCCGACTGCGTCCCTGAACTGCGCAAGCTTCTCGCGCGGTATGTGTATGGTGTGGTTTCTGCCGTCCGCCCAATACTGGAGGTTGTAGTACGTGGCGACTTTCCCGCCGGAGAGCCGCTTGCGCAGTTCGCAAATCTTGCCCTGTACGGCGGACGGTATGGCCGCGATCTCCCCGATGATCGTGGAGCGCGGACGGACATCTTGCTGTTCTTTGGTTTTCATGTTCAATAGAATACCATTGAATAACGGGAAAGTCAATGCCTTTTTTGAAATTTCTGCATAAATCCAGCGGGCCACCC